>Ga0208795_1000482_pt1 | contig 19321 bp, 32 predicted proteins | sample CB_VirMetaG_6_FD_184541 | JGI IMG/M metagenome (GOLD analysis project Ga0208795, IMG submission 184541) | Freshwater to marine saline gradient viral communities from Chesapeake Bay - CB_1508_2 Viral MetaG (SPAdes) (version 4) | ecosystem: Environmental > Aquatic > Marine > Coastal | place: USA... | reverse complement strand
GTTGCAACAATGGAACGACCCGATAAAACTTGGTATACAGAAACAATCATTGATGTTGATGATGACACTGCGTCAACTGTCGATGATTTTTTAACGGGGTATTGTGAACAAAAGAAGGAGGAAAAATAATGGATACAATATTATTTGAAATTTTTATCGTAGGATGTGGTCTCGCTCTTCTTACTTTGCTAGGAGTTATCCAATGGTAGAACTAACTTACAAGGATATTCACCAGCAGGAGGAACAGGAGCTGGTGGATGCTGAAGCTCGAGCCAAGAACGTTTGGACTTGGGAAACTTGTCTGTTCACATTAACCAACCCGCAGGGAGAAACAGTTGAACTGAATAGTCTTCACATCAATGATGTTACGTTAGGACATATCCGTGAGGACTTGGAACATTATGTGAAAGAAACACACGGGGGAGATCTCGAGTAATGCACCTCGTCCTCGTTCTATTACTTTGCTTTGCCTTTCCTAGATTGGTAGGACTGATCTCCGTGCTGGGAGTTCTGTGGTTGATAAAGTTGATTGGATAAAAAAAGTTCTTGCAATTAATTTTAAATGACATATATTAAGATTAACAACAACAAACAAAAGGAAAACAATATGAATCCAAATAAATATAAGTCAGTAGCGATAGATATGAGAACATATCGGCTTCTCGAACAACTAGCCGTAAAAGGTTTCGAGGTCGAAGTTTCTATGTCTATGGTTTGCAAACACGCTGTCAAGAAGCTTGCAGAAGAAAAGCAACTAATCAATCAGGAGTAGGAAATGGGCTTTGATTTATACAGTACAAAGAACAACGCATACTTCAGAAACAATAATTGGTGGTGGCGTAGGCTCGCTGTTTATGTGATTGAAAAGACGGGTGTCGTAGATCAAAAAGACGCAGAGCATTGGGTGTACAACAACGGGCATAAGGTCTCGAAGCAAGAGGCATTTGAGATTGCCAAACAACTTAAACATCTCATCAGCACGGGAGATGTCAAGAAGTATGCTTTGGAAGTTGAAAAAGAAATGAAACAAGCAGAGAAGCAGAATGTTCGAGTTCATAAGTTGCAACAAAAACTAGAAAAGATTGTTGCAAAGAAACTTGGTAAAGAAGATGTCCCACCTTGTGAATATCCTGTACATTATCAAAAGAGAATGGAAAAGTTGTTTTTCTTGCAAGACTTCAATGACAGATATCCCTTTTCCGTTGATAACGTAAAAGAGTTCATTAAGTTCTGTGAAAAAAGCGAGGGCTTTGAAATATGTTAAAGTAAAATAATAGTCTCGCCCTCGGTCTCGGCTCGGGGGCGAATTTTATATTAATAGAACAGATGAAGAAACTACACGGGGGACAGGTCGGACTTGGGTCGATTTGCGAATGTGCGTTCATCTATGAAAGACTAATTTACAACCTATGAGGGAATAATGCTGATTTTGGAGTTAATAACAATTTTAGAATATTTTAAAAAAAAGAAAAAATAATTGTTGCATATAGAATATAACAATATATAAGTTTAACTAATAACAACAAACAAAAAGGAAAATGTTATGGCAAAAGCAAAAACAAAAACCCTTAATAAGTTGTCAGTTAAAGAGAACAAGTTAGGGTTTAATTATGCAAAACTAAAGTTGAGCATAAAAGAATACAAAAAAAGTTTAGACTTATTACAAGATGAGTTGAAACTTATTTTTGACAAAGCAAATCAAAACGCATTATTTTTTTATAATGATGATGAGATTGCTTGTATCCAAAGAATAATAAGAACAGGAAAATATTTTGACACAGTAAGATTTAAACAAGAGTGTCCGAATGTTTATTCTAAATATTTAGTTGAAAGAACATCAACCGAATATAAACCTGTTGTTCAAGATGAGGTTAAAAATGACTAACTCATTGATTACAACAATTCAAAATAGTTTGGCTACAAAGTTTGATAGTCAATCATTACAAAAAAGACTTGATAGAAAAGTTTTAAAACAATTAGATTATGAACTAATGTTTAGAACTTTAGAGGGTGTAGTTGAGGAAACTATATTCGAATATCAAGGTAGTGAAAGTTGTGAGTTTTTGAAAACAAAGTATTATGAAAAGTTTTCACATCTTTTACAATTAATGAGTGGAGTTAAAGTTGATGAGCAACAAGACACTTAAAACTTTAAACCCAACAAATATCCCCGATCAATTCGGGGGTATTTACTTTTTAATATCTGAAAGAACTAATGTAATTAAATATATTGGTATGAGTTTATGGGACGTTTATTCTCGTGTCTTGTCCCACGATTTATCAGGATATAAAGTTAAGATATTAAGAGTATCTGACCGAAATAAAATTCGTTGGTATGAAAGACGTTGGATACAGAAATATAAACCTAGATATAATAAGTTTGTACCAATGAAACGAACTAACTATTTACATAATCCATACAACCAATAGTAGTAATTAAATCCAGGCGAGCAGGAGCATCTCGCCTGGATCCCGAGCTGGTGTTCGCCCTTCAGTTTCCATAAAATCCACAAGATGTAGTATCGAGACCCCCCTACCACGCATATATGTTGTGATGGTACCGACGACGCAGCCTTTAGACAAGTTGCATACACGCAGAAAAGTGTTATATTCTAGGGTATGTCGACGGAGTTATTAACTACAGAACAATTACGAGATCAGCTAGAGAAGACGTGGCTTAAACATATTAAACTTTGCCAAGATAATTTTTTATATTTTGTAGTAAATGTCTGGCCTGATTTTATATATCGTAAAACAAGTGATCCTAAACAGTTTGGCCATCATCAGATTATTGCTAATGAGTTTACTCGTATTGCAAATCAGAAAAAAGGTAGGTTGATAATTAATATGCCCCCCAGACACACAAAATCAGAATTTGCTTCCTATTTGTTTCCTGCCTGGATTATAGGAAAATTTCCAAAAATGAAGATTATGCAAGTATCCCACAACGCAGAACTTGCAGGAAGATTTGGTTCCAAAGTTAGGAACTTAATTGATAGTCCAGAATATAAACAAATTTTTGGTGATGTTAAGTTAAGAGAAGATTCAAAAGCTAAGGGACGTTGGGAGACGAACCACGGGGGAGAATATTTTGCAGCTGGTGTTGGTGGTTCCATCACAGGGCGTGGTGCAGATTTATTAATTATAGATGATCCGCATACCGAACAAGATGCTATGTCTGATACAGCTATGGAAAAAGCCTATGAGTGGTATTCTTCAGGCCCCCGTCAACGTTTACAGCCAGGTGGTTCCATCTTAGTAGTTATGACTAGATGGGCACAAGATGATTTAACAGGACGACTTTTAAAACATCAAACTGATTCTAAAGCAGATAAGTGGAGACAAATTTCTTTCCCTGCCATTATGCCTGATGATGAACCTGTGTGGCCTGAGTATTGGAACAAAGAAGAATTAGAAAAAGTTAAAGCATCTATTACAGTTAGAAACTGGAACGCTCAGTATATGCAAGATCCCGTGGCCGAGGAAGGTGCAATCATAAAACGTGAATGGTGGCGAGCGTGGAAGAAACCGATGCCAGCGTTAAAACACGTCATACAATCTTATGACACTGCGTTTAGTAAAAAGGAAACTGCAGACTATTCTGCGATTACGACTTGGGGAGTATTCTATCCTGATGAAGTAACACCTGCATTGTTATTATTAGATGCGTTAAAAGGTAGATGGGATTTTCCAGAATTAAAACGAGTTGCTATGGAGCAATATAAATATTGGGAACCTGAAACGGTGATCGTGGAAGCCAAAGCATCGGGTCAACCTTTATTACACGAGATGCGTAGAATGGGTATTCCTGTAATCGATTATGTCCCTACACGTGGAAATGATAAGCATACTAGGGTTAATTCCATAGCTCCAATGTTTGAATCAGGTGGTATTTGGTATCCTCACGGTGAGAACTGGGCAGAAGAAGTTATTGAAGAATGTGCCGCTTTTCCTCACGGACAATATGATGATTATGTAGACAGTACATCTCAGGCTATGTTAAGATACCGTCAGGGTGGACTTGTGAACCTATTTACTGACTATAAGGACGAGGAACGGCCACCTAAAGAATACGTATACTATGAGCAACACTAGGAGATTTTATGGCAGATAAAAAATCAGAAATGGGTTTAAAAGATTTTGTAGAATCAGGTGCATTTGAACCTGGTAGCAGAGCATATGAAAAATCAATGCAAGATGAGGTAGATCAAGCAGCTGAAAGATATGATATGGTTAAAGGTGCTAAGAAAGCACTTAAAAGAATTAAGACTAAAGAAAAAATAGATCAAGCTAAAAGATTTGCTTCAGCAGTTCCTGGTTTAGGAGGAGCACTCGGTGCAGTTTCAGGCATATCAGATATGGTTAGTAAAATGCCTAGAGAAGTACTTGGAACTTCTGGTTTTGAAAAAGCTGTAGCAAATGAAATAGCAGGTGGTATGAAAAAAGGTGGATCAGTTATGGCCAAAGGAAATAAACTAGCTAGAAGTAAACCAACAAAAATTTGTTAAGGAGAATTTATGGCAGATAAAATATCACAAGCAGATCTTGATAAAATATTTGCAGGTATGTCTCCGTCAATGGGGCCTCAAACTGCATCTAGCGGAGAAAGAGGTTCTATAACTCCTAGACTAAGAGCTAGTGATGATTCCTATTCTACATCTAGTGGTGCAGGAGTTAATTGGACAACTAAAAAGGGTGTGTCTATAGATTTTGATGTTGATAAAACAGATTACAAAAATTCCGATTATAAAGAACCTGAAGGTTATAGAGGTTCTATATCTAAACAGGGAGACAAATTTTCCTATGGTGTAAGCGGTTCTAAAAAAGGAGAAAGTAAAAACGTAGAAGCGAGTCTCACTTGGAAATATAAACACGGTGGTTCAGTTATGGCTAGAGGCTGTAAAATGGGTCGAAATAAAAAAACTAAAATTTATTAAGGAGAAGTTATGGAAGAAGCTACAGGATATAAAAAGTATTTAAAAGGTTTAGAAAGAATTGAAGCTAAAGATAAGTTAGATAAAGCTACTAAAAAAGTAAAGGCGATGTTAGCAGATAAGGTACCCGCAAAAAATGTTTTTGAGAAAGCTATAGGAGTATTTCCAAAAGTTAGTAAAGTAGGTGAAGATTTTGTAAAAAGAAGAATGGAGCTAGCTGGAAAAGGTGCTTTAGATTATGCAACCAAAGCAGCTAAGGCTTCTAGAATTGGAAAGATTGCAGGAGCAGTTGCAGCAGCAGGTATAGCAGGTTCAGCATACTTAAGATCTAAGATGAAAGACATTAAAGAAAAACAAAAAGCCGAAGGTAAAATGGGCGGTGGAATGATGAAGAAATATTCTAAAGGTGAATCAGTTAAGCTATCTCCAAAACAAATGAAGATTGCAAGAATGGCACCTCCAACAAATCAAATTACAGGAGATGATTTTAAAGCAATGAAAGCTAACGTAGGTAAATCTGTAAAAGGTTATGGCCAAGCTAGAAAATCTGGAATGGGTTTAGAAGATGAAAACATTTCTTTAGGTAAAGGATCAGATTACATTAAGGATTTATTATAATGGCTGATACTAGAAGACCTTATACAAAACAAATAGGTAGAAACACTTTTGAAGTGAACCCTAAAAAATATGATAAAGAGGGTAAGGTTAAAAAGTTAACTGACGAAGAAGCTTCAGAGATGGCTATGTCTAGAGAAGGCTCTCCTATTATTACAGATATGACTACAGGACAACAAATGGATTCTATTCCTTCTACGTCAGAAACTTACAAAGCAGTAGAACCCGCTTTAGAAAAAGAAACTAAAGAGTATATTCAATCTAGAGGTTTCTCAAGTGGGGGTATGTGCCGTGGTGGTGGAAAAGCTATTCGTGGTATGAAATTTGGAGGAGTTAAATAATGCCATTAACTTCTAAAGGTAAGAAGATTATGAAGTCGATGGAAAAAACTTACGGTAAGAAAAAGGCCGAGAAAGTTTTTTATGCTTCAAAAAATAAAGGAACCATAAAAAATGTCGACAAAGCTAAAAAATCTAAAAAGAAAAAAGCTTAGAGTTAGAAAACTTGAAAGAGGTGGTACAGCCGATACCTACGGTGGGGGCTGGGGAACTGATACAGGTTCATACTCAACTGCATCGGATACAGGCGATTTTGGTTCAGAGTCAGCTAACGATGCAAACTTAAGATCAGGAAATCAACAAGTAGGTTACGGTGGCAGTGACGGTGATCCGAGAACCAATACTACAGCTGATGTAATCAGTAACGTTTATGGAAAGTCAAAACCATTTTTAGATGTTGTAACTATGTTCGCTGCTCCACAAGTAGCTATTGCTAAATACGGATATAATAAATTTAAAGCTTATGCAGATAAGCAACCTAAGACTACAGTTACTACAACTAAACCAACAACTACTAATATAGGAGGAGATTCTTCTCCACCACCTGTTACAGCAGTAGCAAACGTGCCAGCACCAGCAACTACTACTAGTGATAATATATTCCAGAACAAAGGAATTGGTGCAACAGGATTTCAAGTTAGACCTGGAGTTTCTTTAGCAGCTTTAGATAAAAAATATATGCCTCAAGCCTCTGCTCAAGGATTTATGTTAAGAGAGGGTGTACCTTTAGCACAACCAACTTTAAAAGCACCTGTTACAGCTAAAAAAGGAATGTTAATTAAGGGTCATCCTAGAATTGCTAAAAAAGGTTGGAAGTAATGGCCGAAGACATTAGAAAAACTCAAGAGCAAAAAGACGAGTCCGCTGGCCTTGGTACGTTGATCGGGTTTGGTGCAGCAGCAGCCATTCCTTTCCTACGTCCATTCAGGAATGTAGGTAAAGTAAAGCGTGCTATTTCTACACTAGCTGAGAAGAATGCAGCACGGACAACGGTCAACGAACAGTTGATGCCTAAGCTGTTACCAGCTCCAAGAGAAGGTATTAAAGCTTTACCACCAGGCAAAATTAAATATCAAGTTGTTAGAAAAGAACCTCAGATTACTAATCCATTAGTTAATGATAGAGAAGCTTTGTTAAAGGCCAACGCACTTAAAGCTTTTGATGAACAAAACCCACAACTTATGTTTGGTTCATCTCTATATGATCAGATTAAAATGTTTCCAAAGGAAAAAGCGTCGGTAGATGATTGGCTTAAATATTTTAAATCAAAACAAAACGTTAGATACAATGATGGACGATCAGCGTCTATCGATACAGAAGAATTATTTGATTCCAACATAGCAGCTTTTGATAAGTCAGGAGGATTAGTAGGCGGTTTATTAAAACGAGCTCAGTTATTAAATATGGAAGTAGATAAGAACTTGTTAATGAGACAAGTATATAAAAATCCATTTAATGAATTAGAACTTTTAAAATTTAAAACACCATCAGGTTTAAATACAAGTGCCGCAGCGATTAAAACTGACGTAGAGAAAGTAATGAAAGTATTAGAGACTAAATACAAAGATCAATCAGGATTTCCAGTAATGGATCAAGCACTTGGAGGATTAAGAACAAGCCTTAATAATTTTGAAAATAGTATACGAACGATTTCTGAAGGAGGTTCACGTGAAAGCATTAAAGATGCTGCTTTTACGATAAGAAATAAATTAAGAAGCACTTTAGCTCAACTTACAGATCCACAAGATCAAGCTATTGTTAATAATGCCATTAGAACACTTAACGGTGCTAGTGAAGACATAATGACAGCGGTGACTAGAACTAAATTACCAGTGCACGCTACGAGTTCTGAATATGGTACTTATAGACTTAGAGGAGAAGATAATCCAGGAGAGTTTGTTTGGAAATTTAAAGATACTCCTAAGACAATTAATGATAATGATGTATTAAATAGAAGTCATAGATTTGGTAAGTACCCCATAGTACACGCTATGTATGGTACCAGATATACACCCCAAGGGCAAAAAGTTATTTCGATTAATGAGATCCAAGCAGATATACAACAAAAGGTAGCTGACTATGTTAAAACAGGTAAAGCTAGAGTTAATCCTTATGGTAGAGAGGGAGAAGCTGTTTTATTATTAGGAGACAAGGGATTACAAACGCAAAGAGATATTATTGATAGAGTTATAAAAAAAGGAATCTATGCAACTGATGATGAATTATTTGAAATGCACAAAGCATTTAATAATTTAAAATCACAAAGATCAATGATTAAAAAAGGCTTAGACATATTACCTGAAAAGGAATTAACTTCTTACTTACCTTTTTATAATAATAAAAATTATACAGATCTTGCACTTAAGACGGTTATTAAAGAAGGTGCAGATGATGGTGCTCAATGGGTGTCAGTAGTTCCAGTAGAATACTTAGAAAGAGGTAATGGAGCGGTACTTGGAAATCAAATCGCATATGGTTTTTCTAATGGTGCGGGAGCATTTAAAAAAGGTGAAGCGGTTATACCTGAACTTATGAGAAAATTAGCTAAACAGTACAAAACAGAAGCTAAGATAATTCAGGTTAGTAAATCTGATCCTAAAAAGCCTTATAAAGTTGTTGTTGAATCTAATGTAGCTAGATACGATACAACAACAGATAACAGAGGAGCTGCAGTAGAAATTTTTTCAAACGATGTTCATAGAGGAGCGTATTTTACAAAAGAAGAAGCAGAAAAAGCTGCAAGAGGTTTAGGCGGAAGAGTTGAATATATAGCTGCAGAAGATCCTAATAATTACCTTAATATGTTTGGCTTGCGAATTTCACCAGATATGGTAAATAAACCTATGAAACTATATAAATCTAAAGGTGGTTTGATTGAAAATATCTTTAAGCCTTTATAAACAACAATTTATTTGATACACTACTAAAATGGCAGAAGAACAAATTTCATTACAAGAGCAAGAAGATTTAGCAGTCACTGATAAAGAGGCTCCTGAAGTTATTGTTGAGGGTGAAGAACCTATTGTTGAAGAAGCAGCTCCTGAAGATTTTTACAAGAATCTAGCAGAGGAGATGGATGAAAGAGAATTAAAAGATTTATCTAATCAACTTATTTCTGATTACAAAAACGATAAAGAGACTAGAAAAGATTGGGAACAAACTTACGTTAAAGGTTTAGACCTACTAGGATTTAAATATACACAACAATCAAAACCATTTACAGGAGCATCAGGAGTTACACATCCTTTGTTAGCTGAAGCGGTAACACAATTCCAAGCACAAGCTTATAAAGAACTATTACCTGCAGATGGCCCTGTAAGAACTCAAATCGTTGGTATTAGAAATCCTGAAAGAGAAGACCAAGCTGAACGAGTTAAAGAGTTTATGAACTATATGCTTATAGAGAAAATGGAAGAATATACTCCTGAGTTTGATCAATTATTATTTATGCTTCCACTAGCTGGATCAGCATTTAAGAAAATTAATTATGATGCAGTAATGGATAGAGCAGTTTCTAAATTTGTACCTGCTGAAGATTTAGTCGTTCCATATTATGCATCTAACTTATCTGATTGTGAAAGAGTAACTTACGTAATGAGAATGTCAGACAATCAAGTTAGAAAAAATCAAGTCGCAGGAATTTACAGAGACATTGAATTAGATGAACCTGAAAATAAGCAAACAGATATTCAAAACCAATATAATAGACTTGAAGGAACTTCAAAACCATCTGAAGCTACAGATGAAAGACTTATTCTAGAGATGCATATTGATTTAGATATAGAAGACTCAGAAGAAGGAATTAAAATACCATACATTGTTACATTAGATGAAAACTCTGGAGAGATTTTAAGAATTATTCGTAACTATAGAGAAGAAGATACTACATATAAAAAAATAAATTACTTTGTACACTATAAATTTTTACCAGGACTAGGTTTTTATGGCTTCGGATTAATACATATGATCGGTGGTTTATCTACTGCAGCAACTTCTGCACTAAGACAACTACTTGATGCAGGTACTTTAGCTAACTTACCAGCAGGATTTAAAGCTAGAGGTATGAGAATTAGAGATGACGACCAACCAATTCAACCTGGAGAGTTCAGAGATGTTGATGCACCAGGAGGAAATATTAGAGATCAGTTCCAATTATTACCTTTTAAAGAGCCTTCAGCAACTTTATTTCAACTTTTAGGCTTCTGTGTTGATGCAGGTAAGCGATTTGCAGGTATTGCAGATATGCAAACAGGTGAAGATGCACAAAATAGAGCTGTTGGAACAACAATTGCACTCTTAGAAAGAGGTGCAAGAGTAATGTCAGCTATTCATAAGCGATTATATTACTCAATGAAACAAGAATTTAAGATTTTATCACGAGTTATTGCTGAATATTTACCTCCAGTGTATCCATATGACGTTTATGGTGGTGAAAGAACAATTAAACAGGTAGATTTTGATGACAGAGTAGATGTTTTACCTGTTGCAGATCCAAATATTTTCTCAATGTCACAAAGAGTGACGTTAGCACAGACGCAATTACAAATTGCACAGACAAATCCTGGCATTCACAACATTTATGAAGCTTACAGACGTATTTATACTGCATTAGGTACAAAACAAATTGATGATTTATTAGTTAAACCACCTGAACCTCAACCAAAAGACCCTGCAATTGAAAATATGGAAGGTTTACAGATGAAATTACCAAAAGCTTTTCCTGAACAAGACCATATGGCACACATTGAAGCTCATAAAACATTTATGAAGAGCAGAATGGTTCAGATTAATCCTCAAGTGTACGCTTTATTTCAAGGACACATATCAGAACACATTTCTCAAATGGCAACAATAGAAATTATGCAAGTAATGAGAGAAGATCCTCAAATGGCTATGTTAGAGCAACAAAATCCAGAGCAATTTATGGCTATGGCTGCTTCTCAAATAGCAAAGAGAATAAATATATTAACAACTCAATTAATCCAAGAGGAAATGGGTTCACAGCAACCTGATCCTTTAGTGCAATTAAAACAAAGAGAGTTAGATCTAAAAGCTATGGATATTCAAATGAGAGCACAAAAAGAATCAGAAAAATTAGACCAGCAACAAGCTCAGTTTGAAGACAGATTAGATTTTGATGAGGAAAAATTACAAACCCAAATAGCTAATCAACAAATGTTAGCTAGACAGAGAAAACAATAATGGGCAATCCTTTTAAATATATTAAAGCAGCAAGAACTGCATTTGATATTGGAAAAAAATATTTACCTAATGCTACAAAAGAAACTCAAAAAAAATTTGTAGATGAAGTAAAAGATCTTCAAGTAGATATGACTCACGATTCAGCAGTATCTTTAGCTTTACAAAAATTTAGACCTATTAAAAAGAAAAATTTAGGAGGAGGGGTAGCTTCAGGCCCCCCACCTAAGAGAGGCCCTAATCCTCAAGTCCCACCAGTTAAGCTATCTACTGGAGGATGTCCTTATAGACAATCAAGCAAAAAGAATGTATACCCAGGATGTAATGACATACAACTTAAAGGACAAAAGTTCAGAGGGGTTCGATAGTCTTTCCCGTAGAGAAAAAGTAATATTTTTAGCAGGCGTCTTTGATGGTGAGGGATGCATTGGTTGTTACACAAATGGTGGCATTGAAAAATATTTAAATATTGTAATTGAATGTACTGATAGAGATTCTCTTGAAAGGTTTGTTGAAGTTTTTGGCGGAACTATTCTTCAACCTAAAAAAAGAAATTGTAATTATAAGGATATTTTTAGATGGAAATTAGTGGGGAAGAAAGCTTGGACTGTCATTGCAGAGATGATACCATATATGTGTAAAAGGAGAAAAGAAAAATATGCTACCTTGGAACATTATAGGCACAGCTCTAAAGACAGCGGGAGAATTATACAAAAACAAGAAAGCAACAGAGATAGCGTTATCAGAAGCTAAACTATCTCACGCCGAAAAAATGAAAAGAGGCGAAATTGAGTACCAAGGTAAAATTTTTGAAAATCAAAAAAACGACTGGAAGGACGAATTTGTACTTTTGACAATTTCTTCACCTCTGTTTTTGTTAGCATATTCTGTATTTGCAGAAGATGAGAAGATGCAGGAGAAGATTGATCTATATTTTCAAAAATTACAAGAGATGCCTTGGTGGATAGTGGGCCTCTGGGTTTCAGTAGTCGCTGCAATTTATGGACTTAAGGCTACGGACGTAATCAATATGAATAAGAGCAAATAAACTAGATAGTTTCCTTACAAATAGTTTTTTACACCATTTCCAATAAAAATATCTATCGGTTCTATTTTTATCCAAGTAGTACTATTTTGAAACTCGTTACTTTTATTTTCAGGAGATTCAGCTAAATGTATTAAAGTAAATTTAGATCTTTGTACAAAATCATATAAATAATTAATTTCATCTTTAGTTTTATCTTCTAATAATATTTTTGGAAGTTTACCTTTTTGTAAAAGGTTTACAATATATTCAATTGTTAAAAAACTATGGTTTATAGTTGAAGCTCTATCTATAAAAATATCTGAGTAATTTGACATTCTATGTAAGTAAAAATTTAAAATTTGAAAACATTCCCTAGGGCCTGAAGCTGTATCTACAAATAACATATCAATAGGTTCATTTATTGAAAAAACATTACGTGATTCAAAATCAATATTAATATTTTTATATTCTATGTAATTGTTTAATTTAAATTTATTTATTAGAAAATTAAAATATTCATTGTAGGTATTATGATCTTCATTAATTTTTTTTAATTTTTCTTTTAATAATGGCCAATCGCTTTGATTATCAATGCACCATAATTTTCCTTTTTTATTTTCTTTTAAAGCTTGTCCCAAAATAGAAGATACACAACCAAATCCACATCCTAATTCTATTATATTTGTAGGTCTTTGCATTCTTACCAAAGAATATAAGAGAAAACAAAAATGTTCAGTTCCATATTCTTCTGATAAACTATGATGACCTAATTTTAAATTATTTCGTTCTATAATGTCTTTTAAACCATTCATTTTATTGTCTAATACATAATTTGTAGAGGGAAAACAAGTAGACTAGATTTTTTCATTAAAAATGATATATATCCATTTATGATTGATTACGACAGCTTTAAATACATTAAAAATAAGATTACTAAAGAGGTAAACAACCTCAAAGATCACCTTGTTGCTAGTGTAGACACTGTTAATCAATTAATGTATATTAGAGGAAAGATTCAAGGCCTAGAAACCTTGCTACAGGATCTGACTGACCTGCAGAAAAAAACGGAGTTATTTGATGACGACAGAGACAACAAATCTGGAGATTCCAAAGCATAAAGCTGGACTCTTAGATTCCTACAAAGAAGACGCAAAAGAAGACAAACGTCTAACAGCAGAAAAAGTAAAAGAAAACAAATCCCTAATAGATAAACTTCCTAATCCTACTGGATACAGAATGTTGGTATTACCACACGCTGGAGCTAGAAAGACTAAAGGCGGAATTCTATTAGCCGACTCAACACTTGAGACCATACAGATGACAACTGTATGTGCTTACGTGCTAAAACAAGGCGACCTTTGCTATAAAGACAAAGAAAAATTTCCTAATGGGCCGTGGTGCAAACCTGGTGATTGGGTAATCTTTGGCCGTTATGCGGGAGCCAGATTCAAAATAGAAGGTGGAGAAGTACGAATTTTAAATGATGATGAAATCATTGCAGTCGTAGATGATCCAAACGATATTTTGCAAACGTACTAAGGAGAATGTATGACACCAACACAAACAGTTGAAAATAAACAACCTGAAGTTGATCTAGATTTAGATGATGCTCAGGAAGCAAATATTCAACTTGAAGAAAAGAAAGAGCAAAAAGAAACTAAGCCTAATTTAAATTTAGGTGAAGTTGATTTAGGTTATCAAACTTATGACAATGAAAATAAGGAAGATAAACCAGATATATCTATTGAGGAAAATACTCAAGAAGAAACAGACGAATCAAAACCAAAACAAGACCTAGCAACTTACAGTAAAGGTGTTCAAAAAAGAATCGACAACCTTACTAAGAGAATGAGAGAAGCTGAAAGAAGAGAAGAAGCAGCTCTTGTATATGCTGAAGGTCTTAAAAAGAAATATTCTGATGTTAAATCTAAATATGATGAAATAGATGAAAATTACATCAAACAGTTTGATGCTAGAATAGATTCTGAAAGAGATACTGTTAAAAGAAAGCTAAAAGCAGCTATTGAAATGCAGGATACAGAAGCAATTATTTCTGCAAATGAAGAGCTTGCAAGGCTAACAGTAGAGAAAGAAAGAGCTAAAATAACTATTGCAGACAGAGAAAGACGTAAAAAAGTTTCTGCTGAAACTGAGATAGAAGCTCCTAAAACTCAACAAAATCAAGTTAATACTCAACCTGAACAACCTGCAGCTAGTCCTAAAGCAAGAGAATGGGCTAGAAAAAATGATTGGTTTGGACAGGATCAATTTATGACTAATACGGCTTTCCAGATTCACGAAAATCTAGTGGCTGAAGGATTTGACGTAGATAGTCCAGAGTATTATAATGAGATTGATAAGCAAATAAGAGAGGTTTACCCTCACAAGTTTGCTGAATCAGACGACTCTGTGGAGCAACCGAGAAAACCCGTTCAGACGGTTGCAACAGCAAGTAGAGGCAAATCTGGACGCAGATCAGTGAAACTCACCAAGTCACAAGTCGCTATTGCGAAAAAATTAGGGGTGCCACTAGAAGAATACGCAAAATACGTGAAGGAGGGAAATTAGTATGAGCGAAGAAATAAAAAGAACTTCACGCAGTTCGGAGTCAAGAGCTAAAGTTGATAAAAGAAAGCAACCTTGGACTCCTCCATCTAACTTAGATGCACCGCCTGCACCAACTGGATTCAAACACAGATGGCTAAGAGCAGAAGCTGGAGGTTTCGTAGACACAGCAAATATGTCTAAGAAACTAAGAGAAGGTTACGAGCTTGTTAGAGCAGAAGAACTGCAGGAACAAATTGGAGCCAACGACTATCCAGTTATCTCTGAAGGAAAGCATTCGGGGCTTATAGGGGTAGGTGGCCTTGTGCTGGCAAGGATACCAGAAGAAATTGTTGAGTCACGTACTCAGTACTTCAAAGGAAGAACTAGAGATCAACAGCAAGCCGTGGACAATGATTTAATGAAGGAACAGCGACCAGAGATGCCTATCAATATTGATAGACAATCTCGTGTAACTTTTGGTGGTAGTAAGAAATAATTTTTTCGTAATACCAACCAATGAACATTAATATATAAAAGGAGATAAAAACTATGGCAAATAAAGTTGAGCTATATGGTCTAAGACCAGTAAGACAACTGAATGGTTCTCCGTTTATTAATGCTCAAAACAGATACAGAATTGCTGCCGATTATGGTACTAGCATATATCAAGGTGACTTAGTGGAACCACTAGGAACTGGTTATATTGCTAAACATACTGGTGGAACTTCTGGTCAGGTCGTGGGTGTTTTTAACGGATGTTTCTATACAGATCCAACAACGCAAAAGCCTACATTTAAGAACTACTATCCTTCGTCTACAAACGCAAGTGATATAGTTGCTTATGTGGTTGATGCACCAGATACAGTGTTTGAAATTAATTCAAACCTATCTTTCCCTAACGGGGTTGGACAACTGTTTGCAAACTATTCAGTAACAGATACAACAGGAAGTACCAAAACAGGAATATCTTACGCACAGTTAGATGTTGGAAGTTCTGGTACGGCAGGAACTTTTGCGGTTCAAGCAATTGATATTTCGCAAAACCCTGATAACAATGACGTAACTACTTCGAATATAGGTGTGTTAGTTAGAATTAACAATCACTTCTATAGACAAAGTGGTACAGGTAAGTAATAGGAGATAAACTATGGCGATATCACGATCACAACTAGTTAAAGAACTAGAACCAGGTTTAAATGCCCTATTTGGCCTGGAGTACAGCAGATACGAAAACGAACACGCTGAAATCTTTATGTCTGAATCATCAGACAGAGCTTTTGAAGAAGAAGTTATGTTAACAGGTTTCGGAAGTGCAGCTGTGAAGCAAGAAGGTGCAGGAGTTGTTTATGACAACGCTACTGAGTCTTTCACTTCAAGATACACTCACGAGACTGTGGCATTAGCTTTTGCAATAACTGAAGAAGCTATTGAAGATAACTTGTATGATAGACTTGCGTCTAGATATACAAGAGCGTTAGCTAGATCTATGGCTAACACTAAGCAGGTTAAAGCAGCAGCAGTATTAAACAATGCGTTTGATACAGGCGGTAGCTACAATGGAGGTGACGGTGTTGCACTTTGTACAACAAATCACCCATTAGCAACTGGTGGAACTTTCAGAAATGAACTTTCTACAGCAGCTGACTTAAACGAAACATCACTTGAGCAGTCATTAATTGACATCGCTTCTTTCGTGGATGAAAGAGGGTTAAAAATTGCTATTCAAGGTAGAAAATTGATTATTCCAAAAGAATTACAATTTACTGCTGAGAGAGTATTAAAAACTCCTCTATCTACTACTCTAACAGGTAGTGACTACGCTAAGAACGACATCAATGCGATGATGAATATGGGTATGATTCCAGAAGGTTACAGAGTTAACCATTTCTTGACTGATACTGATGCATTCTTCATTATCACTGATGCACCAAATGGCTTAAAGAACTTCGTAAGAAGTCCTATCAAAACAGCTATTGAAGGTGATTTCGATACTGGTAACGTTAGATTCAAAGCTAGAGAAAGATACAGCTTCGGTTGGTCTGACCCTAGAGGAATCTTCGGTTCTCCAGGAGCGTAAGCTTAATCACATTACTGGGGCGTACTTTACGCCCCAGTATTTTTAATGTAAAATAGGAGATACTATGGCAAGCAAAGGCGATGTAAAAGCAGTACAAATTACAGCAGCAGGTTCTGTGTTCGGTGGACGAACTAGACTTAGAGGATTAATTTTAACTAACATAACTACAACAACAGACACAGGTTCAATCGTATTACAAGATGAAGAAGGTACTCAGTTTACAACTGATGTTTTGCCCGCAGATGTTTTAACATTAAATCTTCCAGAAGATGGAATTTTATTTAAAGGTTTTATGACTTGTAATTCTATTACAAGTGCAAAAGCTACTGTCCTAATAGACAAGTAATCAGGAGTTACATATGGTAGAAGATGTAATGGACTATCAAGACTCTGTTCTACAATTAGTAAACTCTATGTCAAAAGGAGGAATGCCTCCACGAAATAAGAAAAATTTTAGATCAACTAAATCTGGTGCAGGTATGACACAAGCAGGTGTTATGGCATACAGAAGAAAAAATCCAGGTTCAAAATTAAAAACAGCAGTAACAGAATCTAATCCAGGCCCTAAACGTGCAGCGAGAAGAAAATCTTTTTGTGCAAGATCAGCAGGCCAAATGAAAATGTTTCCTAAAGCTGCGAGAGATCCAAATTCTAGATTAAGACAAGCTAGAAGACGTTGGAAGTGCAGATAGCTTAACTAATGCAAAACGGACTATTGGTTCATAAACATTTAATTGTCCGTGCTGAAGCGGTAAAACCTCCGATGGAGGAAAAATTCTTAACTCAATGGTTACAAGATTTTATTGAGTCTATTAATATGAAAGTATTAATGGGGCCATATGTTAAATATCATAATGTACCAGGTAACAGAGGAATTACAGGTGCAGCTATTATAGAAACTTCACACATTGTTATGCACGTCTGGGATGAAGTAAATCCTGCATTGATGCAATTTGATGTATATAGTTGTGGTGAATTTGAAGTTGAAGATATTTGTAAAAAAATCAAAAAAGACTTTGATATTACAAAAATAGAATATAAGTTTTTAAATAGAGAAACAGGACTAGTAGATATTTCAGGTGGCCTCTTGAAATATAATCATTAATTATTATATAATACTTGTGGTGCAGCAATTGGGCTGACCTATAAACTTTGCTTAATTAAGGAGGTTAATATGACAAGTTTAGATTTAATTAATTCAGTACACAAACAATTTTTTGACAAAGGCTTAGACGTTTTTGATAGCGTATTTGATTCTTGGTCTAAAGTAACTGGCTTTCCATTTTGGAATGTCGTGAAATATTCTAAAGGCAAATATGGTTTAGAAGTCGGATTAGCTGGATACAAAAAATCTGATATTCTTGTAGAAGTAAACGATGGTGTTTTATCTATTGAAGGTAAAGTAGATGATTCAGCAGTTGAATACGTTCAAAAGAATCTTTCAACAAAATCCTTTATGAAACAATTTGCATTACCAAATAATGCCATTGTAGATGAAGCTAAGATGGAAGATGGTCTTTTAAAGATCAAATTTGGATACAAAGAAGACGAAAATAAACAAACAATCCAAGTTAAATAAATAATTTTATACCATAGAATTTCTTCATTGATTTTCTATGGTATAATTGCATTCTATGAAAAAGAAGTGTTTAGAATGCGGGCATAACTGTCATTGTATCGGACAAGGATACTACGTCAGCACTGAGCAATGTAGTGCTTGCGATTGTGACTTATGTTGTTGTGAACAACCTTTAGTTCTAACAGAAGAGGTTAAAAAGAAAAGTATTTGGGAAAAGTTTATAGATTGGTGGTCTAGTGACATCTAAAATAACAGAAGATACATCAGTAAAAACAGATATTAAAACTATTGGTTCACTAATAGCTGCAGCAGGTTTTGCTGTTTATATGTATATTGGTTTAACTAATACCATCAATACGTTAGAGACAAGACTTCAGTTAATGGAAGCTGATTTACTTAAAAAAGCAGATCAAGTTCCTGTTGACAAAGAACAATTTTTTTTATTAGAAGCTTTGGCTGAAGATACTGAAAAACAACAAAAAATATTAGAAGAAAATCTGCACGTTAAAGTTATGCTTATGCAAGCAGAAAAAGAAATTGAGAAACTTAAAAAAGATGTTGAAAAGCTTAAAGACGCAACAAGAGATATTCAATTTAGCAATGGAAACGGAAACGGGCATTAATGCTGGTACTTTTCAAGAGTATGATTATACTTGCGAAGATGCGGAATGCGAATGGAAACAAGTAACTGAATATTGGAGGATGAAATAATGGCTGATAGAGATAAAATAAATAAATTTAAAATGACTCAGTACGCACAAGAGAAAATGGAGTCTAATAAACAAAAAGAATTTTTTCAAATGCTTCGTAAGGAAGTAGAGATAGGTGCTAATGGCACATCTAAATATATGATTAAAAAAGGGCCTAACAAAGGAAGATTTGTATGATTGAAACAGCAATAGTATTATTATTTTTTATGAATGACAAATTAGTAGAACATAGAATTCAAGACTCCATATCTGAATGTTTAAAACATAAAAGATTAATTACTCGTAATATGAGTAT
>Ga0208795_1000481_pt1 | contig 19329 bp, 25 predicted proteins | sample CB_VirMetaG_6_FD_184541 | JGI IMG/M metagenome (GOLD analysis project Ga0208795, IMG submission 184541) | Freshwater to marine saline gradient viral communities from Chesapeake Bay - CB_1508_2 Viral MetaG (SPAdes) (version 4) | ecosystem: Environmental > Aquatic > Marine > Coastal | place: USA... | reverse complement strand
GGGGCCGCAAGGCATACCTGGGCCAGCGGGTGGTGCTGCGCTGGCAATCACAGCGGGTCAAGACTTAGGCGGGCATCGGGCGGTGATTACAACAAACGGCCTCGCGTATTATGCGGATAACACAGACGCAACGCACGTTAACCGTGTGATCGGCATCACATCAGGTGCCGTTAGCGCAGGCGGTTCAGCTTCGGTGATAACACTAGGTGATATTACCGGGCTATCGGGGCTTACACCCGACGAGGCAATTTATTTAAGCGCAGCGGGCGTATTGACTCAAACCGTACCCGCAAGCGGATTTATTCAACAACTAGGCACTGCCATTGCGACAGATCGCATGGCGGTTAATATTAAAATCGCAATTCAGCAGGCATAACCATGGCAGTCAGAAAGTATTTAAAAAACAACGCGGGCGTAATCACTGAAGAAACCTCGATTAATACATCCGCCGGTGCGGGTGATGAGGGCAAGATTCCGGCTTTAAACGCGAGCGGTGTTTTAGATTCAACTATCGTCAATTCAACCACATCGTCAGTCGGTGCAGGTGATTCGGGCAAGCTTGCTGCGTTAGATGCCGCAGGTCGTTTAGATGAATCCATGATGCCCGTCGGCATTGGTGCAGACACATCATCAATCGCTACATCAGAAAATCTGGCAGCTGGTGATTTGGTTAATATTTATAACGACGGCGGCACAGCCAAAGCCCGTAAAGCAGATGCAACAACGGCAGGTAAAGAAGCGCATGGTTTTGTTTTAGATGCAGTAACAAGCCCTGCCAATGCAACGGTGTATTTTGAAGGCCCGAACACATCAGTTACCGGCTTAACGCCAGGCGTGCAGTATTTAACGACGACCGCTGGCACTTCATCGACGACCGCACCGAGCGCATCGGGTAACATCGTGCAGCGGGTTGGGTTTGCCACCAGCGCGACAAACCTTAATTTTCAATCTAACCAACCAATTGTCTTAGTCTAAGATGGCCGAAAAGCGTCCGCTCTGTCAGTATTCAGGAACGATCGAGGAGCTGCGGTCTGGGGATTCGTTGCCGGGTGGTGGCGGTGGGTCAGCGGGCGCGATAGGGATTACACCGGAATACATAACAGCGAATAAAACACTCACGTCATCATCAAGCGGCTATCAAATAGTAGATTCTGCGAACAGCGCAAGTTATACCCTGACCTTGCCGGATGCAACGACGATTAGTGAAGGCGCGATTATGTTTATCGTGCAAAATGATAGTAACTATACTTTAGATGTATTTAACGATTCAGGTGAATTAGTCAGTTTCGTTTTAGCCAATCAGACTAAAAGTATTTCACTTGAAGATAACAGTAGTAGCTCTGGAATTTGGAAAAAAACTTTTGAGTTAAAAAAAGACTCGGTTAGTGCTTCACAAAAATACGCTGTTTTTGAATCTGCTCGTGCAGATTATATTTCAGTAACTACCCTATCATCAACTCAAGCCATTGTATGTTATTCAGATGTTGGCAATAGTTATTACGGGATGGCCTGTGTCTTAGACATATCTGGATCAACAATAACGCCCGGTACTCCTGCTATTTTTGAATCTGCTAACGCCACATATATTTCAGTAACCACTTTATCATCGGCTCAAGCATTGGTTTGCTATCGGGATGGCGGTAGTAGTAGCTATGGAACGGCTTGTATCTTAAATATATCTGGATCAACAATAACGCCCGGTACTCCTGCTGTTTTTGAATCTGCTACTACAGTTTATACTTCAGTAACTGCTTTATCATCGACTCAAGCATTGGTTTGCTATCAAGATGTCGGTAGTAGTAGTTATGGAACGGCCTGTATCTTAAATATATCTGGATCAACAATAACGCCCGGTACTCCTGCTGTTTTTGAATTTGCTGCTACAACTTATACTTCAGTAACTGCTTTATCATCGACTCAAGCCATCGTAAGCTATTCAGATGGCGGTAGTAGTAGCTATGGAACGGCCTGTATCTTAAATATATCTGGATCAACAATAACGCCCGGTACTCCTGCTGTTTTTGAATTTGCTGCTACAACTTATACTTCAGTAACTGCTTTATCATCGACTCAAGCCATCGTAAGCTATTCAGATGGCGGTAATAGTAATCGCGGCACGGCCTGTATCTTAAATATATCGGGATCAACAATAACACGAGGTTCTCCCACTGTTTTTGAATCTGCTACTACAGTTTATACTTCAGTAACTGCTTTATCATCGACTCAAGCATTGGTTTGCTGTTCAGATGTTGATGGTAATTATCGCGGCACGGCTTGTATCTTAGACATATCGGGATCAACAATAACACCAGATACGCATGTTGTTTTTGAGTCGGTTAATTCCGTTTATGTAGTCGTAACGACCTTATCATCTACACAAGCAGTAGTTTGTTATCGAGGTACCTTTAGCAACTATTACGGAACGTCAACAGTTTTATCAGTTGGTATTTAAAAATGATATTAATAGAAAATTCATCAAACAAAGTTATTATTTCTGCTAGTAATATCATTCTTCATACAACCCATGCGGAAGTCGAAAGAACAAAATACTATGGTGGAATAACAGATACAACCCATACATTGATATCTGATAAATCTGTTCCTTACGGGCAGGCAAACTGGTGGACATACGAAACCGGACAGTTTACTTTAACCGAAACAGGCTTATCAGAAAGAAAACTGGAAAAGAAAGCCGAGATAAAAAGCGCGTTTGAAAGTCACGAAAATGATCCAGTTGAGGCTTTATCGGTACAGTGGAATGGGGGTTATGAATCGGCAATGAAACTCGATGCGGCTAAACGAATGTCGGAATTAACCGCGTTAACAGTCGTCACTTTTTTTGATTTAGATAATCAAGCACACAGTTTGTCTATTGACGATGCGACTATTGTTATTTTAACGGTAGGCAATGCGTATCAGATGCTGTTTCAGAAAAAGCAATCTCTCTATCAGCAGATAGACAACGCGAATGATGCAACTACATTGGACGCAATCACATGGTAGAAAGCACCGTCGTCATCAACAACACCGACACCACCTTTACCGAGGTTGCTAACAGCACAACGCTAACGGTACACGATGAAATTGAAAAGACGCTTGAAATCAATGCCGATGCCGTTGTTGAGATTACATCAAACACCGCTCCAACGACGTTAGAAGTCGGTATCATGGGTCCACAAGGCAGGCCGGGAACTTCCGAGGATGAGATTATGTACAGTAAGCGAGTGGATTTTATAGACGACTCAACGCTCTATCGCGGAGAAGCCGTACCCGGTTCTAATGAGTCGGAAGCGGTCTGGCGTATTCGTAAGATCACAATAGCGGTTGATAATGACGTCACAGAAACATGGGCGGGTGGCAATGATAATTTTGATAAAGCATGGGCTGATCGGGCGGGGTTGAGTTATGTCTGATTTAGACTTAAAAATCAAAATCACGTCGGATAATAAATCGGCGTTAGATGCTTTTGTGGCGTTGTCTAAAAAGGTCAAAACTACAGAAGATGCGTTTAAAAAAGCCGAAAAAGAATTTAACGCATTAGCGACGCAGCTTAAAAACAGCGAAAAACCGAGTGCGCAATTAAAAGCCAATTATGAAAAGGCGGAACAATCGTTAAAAGAGCTTGAACAGCAAACGGTCAGCTATCGTCAAGAACTCACAAAGCAAGAAACCGCTCTGCAATCGGCTGGGGTTGAAGTCAACGACTTGGCGTCAGCGTATCAAAAGTTATCGGATCAGGAATCATTGGATGCGGCTTTTAAAGACCTGGACATGCGGCCTCTTAAAGAAGCCAATGCTGATATTCAACGCCTGCAAGAAAGTTATGACACATTAGCAAAATCAGGCAAAGTATCTGTTAATGAGTTAGCCATTGCAAAAACAAAACTGGCTGAAAAAACCCGTGTTTTAAAAGCAGAAACATCGTCTCTATCTCAAGCCTTTGGTTCATTACAGCAACGCTGGTTATCCATTGCGGCCACTTTAGCCGGTGTGGTTACGGTCTTTGGTCGTGTTTCACGGGCTGGGCAGGAACTTGAAGGGGTTCAAGTTCAGCTTAAAGCCATTTTTGGCTCCAGTGACGAAGCCGCGAAAGCCTTAACGTTTATCGGAGAAACAGCAGACAAGCTGGGTTTAGAAGTCTCCAGCTTAAATCAAGGCTTTGCAAAACTGGCGGCCAGTGCTCGAAATACAGCATTAGAAGGCCAGCCCTTACGCGATATTTTTCAAGGCGTGGCAGAAGCTGCATCGGTGATGAATCTTTCAGTTGAAGATACGGAAGGGGTTATCCTGGCATTGGCGCAGATGATGAGCAAAGGCAAGGTTTCATCTGAAGAATTTAGACAACAGTTTGCCGAACGGATTCCACAAGCCACTCAAGTCGCAGCCGAAGCGTTAGGCGTGACGACCGCTGAATTTATCAATATGCTGGAGAGCGGGTCATTACTCACTGAGGAATTTTTACCCAAACTGATTGGGCAATTACGCGAAAATATTAAAGGCGGTCTGGATGAAAGCGCAGAAAGCACACGGGCCTCGTTTAACCGGTTAAATAATGCGACGTTAAGACTGGCGCAGAACTTTGCGTCGGTCGTGAATCCGGCTTTAGCGTCCGTTTCCGATGGGTTAAGTGCCATTCTGGAAGCGATTAATAATCTGACTCCGTTTACTAAAGTTTTATTGGGTGCGGTCACGGCTTTAGCGGCGGGTTTTACAGCGTGGCTTTTGGCAATTAAGCCTTTAGTGGCTTTGTTAAGTGGTGCGTTTTTAACCGCCATGACGGGAGCGACAGTGGCTTCCGGTGAGTTTGCGCTTGCATTAAGAGCCATTCCGTTTGTGGCGGTCGCCATTGCCATTGCAGAAGGCGGGCGTTTGCTGGGGTTATGGGGAAAATCGGCAGAAGCGGCAACACAAAAAACCGAGAAGATGAGCGACGGCTTTAAAACGCTGAAAGGATCAGTGAGCGGGATTGCTCAGACGATAGCGAACGAATTAACGACTTTAAGAAGCTCACTGGCAGATGTTTCCAGTGACTTGGCATCGAGTTTTGATGAGGTCGTTGACCGGGCAGGGAATAGTTATACTCAGCGTTTAGTGAATATTGAACGCACGACACAAGAGCAAATCGCCAAGATTCGTAACGACCGCACCGCCAGCGATAAAGAGCGCGTGGATCGTGAAATTGACGCGGTTGTGATGGGTGAGCGTAAAAAGCTGGCCGCAGTTGAAACGTATCAAAAACAAATCGTTTTAGCGATTGAAGCCAGTTATGACCAGATTGTTGCCACTGCTGGACAGGGCAGCGAAGAAGTTAAACAATTTGAAGCAGAAGCAAAACGTTACCGTTTAGAAACGTATCGTGAAGTTGAACAGGCTTATCGTCAAACGATTGACAATCTGATTGCAGAAGAACAGCGACATTATGACGAAGTAGCGCGTCTTGAAGATCAAAGACGTTTATTAAAAATGTCGGTTGAAGATCAGATTCGAGAGATTCAACGACGCGGTATGAGCGACTATCAAGCGCGTCAAGATGAAATCCGCCAGATTGATGAAAAACAAGCTGAAGCCAGAAAAGCCTTAGCGCGTGGCGACTTTGAAGAAGCCGAACGGTTAGGTCGTTAAGCTTTGCAGCTCTCGGCAAGAATTGGTAATGAAGTCACGGAAACGGTCAAACAAAATGGCGAGACAGTGACTAAAACTGTCATCAGTCAAGCCAAAGCATCGACTAAAGCCATTGATGAAATGCGCCAGTCATCCAGTTTGGTGGATCAAGCCTTAGCGCAAAACGCGAAAAGTCACCAGGCAGCGGGTGATGCTGCTAAAACGCAGGCCGATACCGCCAGCAGCGCTTTAGATAAACTCAAGTCAAACATTGCTGATTTGCAAGCGCAAATCGCACAGGAAAACACGTTACAGTTAACGATTAAAACCAATGAAGCCATAGACGCCATTGCTGAAATCGGCAAACTGGTGGAAACGCAAAAACTGGTGGCTCAACTGGAAATTGATACCCGTCAGGCTGAAAAAGATTATGACATCTTTAGGCAATCTGATGTATTAGACAATCCGATCATCATTAAGCATTTAAAAGTACAGAATGAAGCGTTAGCCGGTGGGGTGCGTGAAATTCAAGACTTTATGAATGACAATGAGCTGGATATTTCCGCAAAAATAGCGCTTGATCCGATCCGTGAACAGATTGCCACGATTCGGATTGAACTGGAAGAACCCACCCAATCGGATCACACGGTTAAACCGGATACAACACAGGCTCAGAACGCCATTAACGCCTTAAAACAACCGACTTCAAGCACGCATACCGTTTACGTTCAAGAAGTGATTCAAAGAGCCGCCGGTGGGCTGGTGAAAAAGTTTGCTTCAGGCGGTAAAGTCACAGGCCCTGGCACTGCAACCAGTGATTCCATTCCGGCCCTATTGTCGAATGGTGAGTTTGTGATGCAAGCCAAAGCCGTTCAGCAATATGGCCTTGGGTTTTTTAATGCGCTCAATCAAGGTTTGATGAGTATCCCTAAGTTTGCCAGCGGGGGGGAAGTCGGGCGCGTGGCCAGCACACCGGCCAGCCCTCGTTCAGATGTAAACCTGAATTTTAATATTGGCTCTAATACTTATACGGTGCAAAGCTCTCGCGAAGTGGCGATGAGTTTAACCACGGCTTTGCGGGATTTGGCTCGGGTTGGCTAATGAAAGCATCCAGTCACGTTAATTTTTATCTGTGCAGCTATGAGGATGAATACGCCCAACTGCTAGAGAATCCGTGTGATAAATGGATACCCGATTGGGCTGGAACGGAATTTCCGGTACAGCAGAGTTATTGGGACACTAACCCGATGAATTTCACAGCTCATCAACTCTTCTGGATTGATGATTACGATATTCAACTGGATACCGATGCACAAGAAAACGTGACGCAATGTGAGTTGGGTAAACTGGCTCCGGTTCCTGAGCCGGTTGCAGGCTTTCGTGTAACGACCACCACACGGCTGGATGGTTCAGTCACCTCCAGTGATTCGGCCACGACTTTAAAATTCAATGCGCGTTTGAATGTGCCGTTTGGACAGTATGATACGGAAAATCCGGCTTGTCCGATGCTGCCTTATGCGTTATTTAATCAGGTCGTTGATACGGGATGGGTGGTTTATGATGCTATAGATGGGGGATGGGAATGGAGTCAGGAATCCCCGAATCCTTTCTATGCAATATCCTGGGGAAGCTATGGCGAATACATTAATTTTGATGTGGACTATAGCCTCATTCCACAAGCCGTTTCTAATCCGATCCTGACCCGAAATCAATTAGGTTCATTCTGGCCGATTTTTCAGGTTGCTGTTCCTGCTGATGTAATCACCCGTGTTGATGAAAATGAGTCATTCAATTATATCTGGGTCGGAAATCCGAGCAATGTATCAGCGTCTTATGCGGCTATTGCGGTTGAATATTATCATGTTGATAATGATTTAATTACCGGCGCAAAATCTATTTTTGGTGATAGCAATCCGGAATATATCGGGCAGCAAGCTCTATATGAAAATCCGCAAAATGGCGGTGCTTATACCTGTTCTGCAGTTAATGATTATGGGATGCAGTATTTACCGGCTAGCGGTGATTCGTTAATCAATTTAGCCGATACTTGGGGCTTATTTGAATTGCGTTACATCTTGCTGTCATCGGGATTTAAAACCAATGAATATTTCATTCGCATCAGTCTGGATGGATCATTGGTTTTCAGAAATATGCACGATCAATTTATTGATTTAAAAAATCTGATTACTCATGTGGCTTATACCGAAGGTGAGAGCGGTCTGCTTTTAGCAAGCGCACAAGTTTTACGACCTATTCATATTCCGACTTATGTTGAAATAACAATAACGGCTGAGCAAGTCGCAGGGTGGCTTAAATATACGATAACTTTTGATAATTTAAGCAATTTACCCATTGGCTTAATGGTTGGAACTAACCATCAATCTCGTTTATATCAAGATGGTTTTTTTATTTTATTGCAACCCGGACAATCCAGAACGGTTTATCATTGGACGGTCATGGAATCGGTGCAATATGATGCATCGACACAGATACAATATGCTCATCGGATACAAGGTTATTTAACAGAAAAAGATGGCAGTCATTCTGAACCCATTAATTTGCCACAGATCACTTATGACGAAAGTTTTGCATTAAAAGCATTGGGTATAAACGGAGTCATAAAAAGTTTTCATGATGGAGATTTAACGCCGTTTCTTCAGTCTGTTGGGCCTTCTCAACCTCAACCCACCGTGACAACAGCATTACCGGTTACCACAAAACCTTTTTATAACTTGACGATGAAAGGCTACACCTGTCGCGATCCGTTAGGCGATGAGAAGATAAATCAGTATTTATATTGGCACGGAATTATTCTGAATCCATTGGGCAATCCTATTGAAGATGATTACATTATTTTAATTAGCCAAGCACAATACTTAGGCATTTTGATAAATTTAGGATTGAATCCGGATCATTTTAAAATCAAGCCCAGCGAATGCGTGACATTTACCCCGCAAGCCAGTACAACACAAGATGTTGTGGTTGAAACGGTTTACACATTGACGGATTCTGCTGTAACAAGCGCAGATGTGATTGCTGCATTGAATGCCTTTATTGCGGCTAATACCATTGATTTTGTCAGCGGGGATTGTGGTGTTTACAATCATTTTGGTTGTCCATTGTCGGATTCCACTCGGAATATGAACGGGGCCAATGAAACTGGATTTATTGATAGCTTGGAAATGTACACCTTATGACCCTAATCCTAGACGACATCACCTTACCCAATGGCCTCATCTGGCAAGATGAATTTTCAAAGGTCAACGTGGCCCAAAGCAGTCGCAGAACATTAAACGGACAAGTTGTTGTGTTTGCACAAAGCCTGACCGCTGGGCAAACCATTACCCTGACATCAGACAGTAACGGTTGTTGGCTAACCTTAGCCGAGGTGCAAGCCATTCAAGCCAAAGCCGATGCACCGGGGGCCGTGTATGTGTTGCAAGCCAACGGACAAAGCTTAAACGTGGTGTTTAAACACGATGACCCACCGGCTTTTGATGCTCGACCGGTCACCGGTTACACCGAACACGACGATTATTACACCGTCACCTTAAAACTTATGAGTATTTAATATGGCATTAACGAACGCAGAACTGGTTTTCAGACCCGATATCAATGGCCGCATGGCTTATACTTCCGTGGTGACCGGTGTTAAAAATAACCTGTTTTCCGATGTAGGCAAAGACGACCGAACCGCTGGATTAATCACTTGGAAAAAGGCGTTTTTACATCTGAACGCCACCGGATTCAGCCCGCTGATTAATCCGAAACTGTATCTGACCGCACTCACGCCCGCACTGGACTTTGTCACCTTGACGCCCGGTACGTTTGACGATACCACGTCCACCGGTCGCCATTACGGCGTAGGCGTATTACAAAGCAATATCACATCAGGCGCGTCCGGTTTAACCGTCACCGGTGAACATGCTGACTACGCCACCCTAGAGCCGTTTAAAGTCGGGGATATGATCCGGATTAGCGACGGAACCAATACCGACTGGCCAGTGATTGATACGATCAGTTATGTCGGAGCGGTGGCAACCATTACCACAGTTGGAACCATTGATAATAACTACTCATTGACCAATACGATTGTCAGTTCTGTTTATCAACCGGCAGACATTCAGGGCGAGACGGCTAATTTAACCGTGACAAGTACCGCTGGAACGCTATCTGCTATTAAAGTGAATAACAAAGGCAGTATTTACGACAGTTGGACGCTGACTTTTACCAGCGCCACGGCATTTACGGCAGCGGGTGTGGCCGCTGGCAGTGTGACGGGGGGCGATATAGGCTCTGATTACACCCCATCGAATCCATCGACCAGCAGTCCTTATTTTACGATTCAAGCCAGTGCTTGGGGTGGAACGTTTGTGGCAGGCGATACCGTGACGTTTGATACGAATCCAGCGCAACTGCCGTTATGGTTTTATCGTAAAGTCCCCGCAGGGACCACAACCCTGGCGAATAATACGGTGAATTTGGCGGTTGAAGGGGAAAGCGCATGAGCTTTTTAGGATTTCAAAAGACTTACACGGCTGGCACGTTTGATGCCGCTGCGTGTACGGCATTATTTGGCAGCATCAAAACCTATTTGGTCAATGCCGGTTTTAATGTGCAAATCAACACCGCAACGGCCATTGATTTTTATCCGGCTGGCGTGGCTACCGGAACCATCGATGACGATTTACCGCATTTTGCAATTGTGGATGATACCTTGGGTGTCTTGACCGCTTATTCTGTTTATGGGGCTGACTATGCCGATGTCGGTGCTAAAAATTACAGTGAAGCTGCGATTAATATCACCTGGCCGGATGCACTTAAAGATTTAACCGTTTATTTTTTTTGTAACGCACAGACCGGATTTGTTCATTTTCATGCCGATCAACCCGGTGATATTTTGCCTAAAACGATGGTCGGCATGTGTTCGTTTACCAAGACAAAGCGATATCCCGCTGATTTAAGCCAAGGTGTTGCGTGTCGGTATGGTATCTGGAGTGTCTGGAATAATTTCGGCCTCTCGTATATGACAGACCTTGATGGTGTTGAGTTGACCAATACTTCTACAAATACCTTTTCCCCATTGGGCGATGGCAGAGCTGAATCGGGTTGGATTCCTGTGGGTCATCCTGTCGCCCCGATGGTGGTTAACTCTATTCCGGCCTCTGGATTCGATATTGCGGCCTGTGTCTTTGGGGAATGTGAACATGTGTATATTGCGACTAAAAATTGGACGCAAGGCGATGCGCCGGCCCCAGGATTGTTTGTGTTTACCGGGGATGCTGTTGACCCCGATTATGCTGTATCGCGTCCTGTTACGATTGATGTGATCTAATGTATCAGAGTCTGTATGCTCGTATTTTAGTCGTCACCGAAACACCGGTCGTATCGGCGGCTTTAGAGTTGGCGTATAACTTGACTCGCCAAAACAGTCAAGCGGTGACGTTGAGTTATGGGGATGCACCGGTCGTTAGTCAAGCGGTGACTTTGAGCTATGGGGAAGTTAAATCAGTCACCCAGTCTTTAACGCTGCGTTATGAAGATAAAACGCAATATCAAGCGGCTTTAGACTGTGTTTATTCGCTCAATGAATCTAATCAAACACAATTGCAAATCAACTATGACATCAAAGAAAATACAACGCTTAGAAAGTCTCTGACCTTAGCTTATGCGCTAAAACCTGACCCATCCTTTCGCATTATTAATCCGGTCTTTGCAGTCAATGTCTAATCAGATTATCAGTTGTGACTTATCAGCCGATGAGCAATCCCCGTATTATCTGTGTACGTTACAGACTTCTGATGCGGCCGAATTTGCCTCGTTAGCATTAGGTCAAGCGTTATCCATCACGGTGATGGGAGAAACCTTTAACTTGATTGTCGATAGTAAAACGCTCAGTCGTGATCCAGTTCCAACCTATGCTATTTCGGCCTTATCACCGGTTGCGTTATTCGATGCGCCATTTGCGCAAACAACGGAGATTTACAGCGAAGTGCCGGTCGATGCTCGAACCACGGTTGAAAGTCTGATCGGATCAGTCAATTGGCTTTTGCCGGACTGGTGGATTCCAGAACTTGCATTAACCGGACTTACCCCGTTATCCGCCGCCCGACGCATTGTTGAATCTGCGGGAGGAGTGATTGAATCTTTGCCCGATGGGTCGGTACTTTGTCGTTTATTGCATCCGATTGACGTGCCGGATTATAAAGCGGCACCGGCTGCGTTTGAATTATTTGATAGTGAAGTCTTTGCATCGTCATCTAACTATCAAGCGTTGATGCAGTTTAATCGCGTTACTGTGAGCAACGAAACCGATTCAAGCACAGAAAGCGCTGATCGTTTAGAGCAGATTGTTTTAGAGAACGGTAGCAAAGAAGTGAGAGCATATTTAAGTCGCAATCGTGCAGTCACGCTCGTGCATTCGGGGCATCCAAGCACACAAATCACGGCATTAGGATCGGTCTCACGCACCGAAACAGAAACGGTTGAGTTTGTTGAAGGGCAAGCGCAAACGGCTTATCCGGTGGCTGCTATCATCAGCATCACTTGGCAGCATACCGATTTAGGCAACGTGACGTTTAACAAACAAACGCTTAAAACCCAAAGCGGGTATAGCTTAGCGGTCATCAATTACCGCGTGGATTATTTAGCTTGGGCCGTTGATTCGGTAGAAGAAGTTCAATTTATTATAATGGATAGTTAATTATGGCAAGTTCAGCAACCATCAGAGTGCAATTTGGCGACCCAGACGGATTAGGCGGGCATTTATCCGCTGAGATTGATAGACGTGCCGATGGATTAAATGGCGGTAAAACATCGTTTAATCCAGGTGATACGGTTTATATTTTGGTTTACAAATCCGACAACGTGACATTGACCGATTTAGAAGCTTCAGCGGGTTCTGTGGCACAAACCGGTTATGAGATTGTCACTAAAACCGATGAGGTTTTCTTTGAAAAAGAAGACAGCGCCAGTTTAAGCACGCCCGCGGATTCAATTGTCAGCAGCCAATGGTTCGGACGTAGCTTAGGCAGTATCACGCTGCAAGCCGATAAGCAAACTGTTAAATCTGATTCAGAAGGTGTTGCCGTAGCTCAAGTAGATTATCTGACAACAGCTGTTGTTGTGGCTTTAACATCGCCAGCAAGCTTAGGCGGATTAACAGATTTCAGCGTTTTGGTCGTCATCAGCGGAACAACCGCCGTGCAAGAATGATTATTGAAGTCCAGCGCGGCTTAGGTGACATCGATGGCGATCCCATCACAGAACCCATGCTGAGTGATGAAATGCTGTTGGTGCGGGGCAAAGCCGAAATGAACGCTCACGCCCATCCGATTGTGCATCATAATTTGGATGTGATCTATCGGGATGGTTTGCGCCTAGGGCAGCTCGTCAGCGTGTCCGATCCTGCCACCGCTGAAAGCTATAAAGCAAAAATCACCGGCATTCGGATTCGTTATATCCGAGGCCAGATTGAAGCTAATATTCAATGTGAGCAACCGCAATGACCTTTGTTATCAACGAACTCAGACAGCTTTTAAGCCCATCACAAAGCGTTTTAGGCGTCGTCATGGGCATCCGTAACGGTGCGTATCAAATCGCCACGCCCAACGGATTAAAAACGGTTGCCTCGTTAGATACTTTAGCCATTGGCGACCGAGTGACCCTTAAAAATGGCGTGGCCATTAAAACACCTGCACCATCGAGAACGTATTATGTTTAGTCAAAACGAATTACAACAAATTGCAGATTTATCTGATCAACTGACCGATCGACCATTGGCATCGGCTTTGAATCATTTTTTAATGGGTTTAGAAAGGATAGGGGATCAAAGCATGAATCCCAGAAAAGCCGAACGCATCGCAGAGATTGAGTTTCAAAATATCTCTGCGATTGCGAAACAGCAGAAGAAGAAAGTGAAAAAATAAAGAAAGAAATATATGGATCAATTTATAGTTATGCACGGGGCGAACGGGCCGCCCCGTTCCGCGCCTGAGCTCTGCGTTAGGCTTGGCTTTTCAAATACATTGCCAAAGCCTCTGAAATAATGTCAGCCATACAGCTTGGCTTTTTGCTGCCAGTGTTGTTGCTGCGCTCTGTTGCGATTTTGTCAATTAGCGCGTGGTCAACAGGCTTAATCCACAGGCTTTTACGCTTAATGCCTTCGCCTTCAATTCGTGTTTTGTAGTTTGCTGAAGCCCTTTTCATGGCAGGGCTTGTGAGTTTGGATGTCATGGTTCTCTCCAGTATTCATTCGCTACGTTAAACGCTAAAAACAGCAGTCTTAAGTTCTCATCTTCCAAACTGGCCGGAATAAAGCGTTGTTTCTTCGTTTTTGCCGGTGGTGCAGGATGCTTGAAAACGGCTGGCAATCGGGTTTCATTCGCTATTCGGTAATACGTTAAATTCTTTTTCTTCGTCGTCAGTTCTTTATGCACTGAATATTTAATCTGGCCACGGAACTTTTTAACGACGCCTTTGCTCATGGCAAAATTCAAAGCATCGCGTACCGATTTAATACTGATCCCGGTGGATGCTTCCAGCTCATAAGCGGTTTGTGGGCCGTTTCGCTTTAGCGATTCTGCAACGACTTCATGCAATCGTTTATTCATGATGCCAGCGTCCTAATTTTTTCTTTCAGTTTATAGACGTTGATGTGCGTCTCTTTCAGATCAACATTTTTCAGCTTATACACACCGTCCCTGCACATTTGCGAATGCACGCCACGACTGATGCAGGCTAAGTTTTGCACGTCAAAGTTATTCTTGTCGCCGTCTAAGAAGATGATCACATGGCCTTTGGGGATCGGGCCGTGGTGTTCTTCATAGATCAGTTTATGCACATCACGCCAGACCTTTGGATTGGCGATTTTGATTTGCAAGATGTTATCTCGCAACGTGCGGCGCATGGAGCCGACGGGTTTGGTTTGCGCTGGCAAATTGCCTTTTTTAAATTCGCTGGCGGGTGAAACTCTCAATCCTTTTTTACCTTTGTTCCACGGGGTTAAGCCTTTATTAAAACAACCGCTGTTCGGTTTTTTCTGCGCAGTTGATTTGATTTTTAAGCGATAGCAACGGGTACTTAGCCCGTCCATCGTTAAGTTTGCCGAAAACTTTGCGTTAAACTGCGCCAGCAAGACTGGACGAGTTAAGTGCTGATGATCGCGCAGGTATTGAATGTGTTCGTCGGTCAGTTTGAAATACCAGGTATAAGTTGACGATAACCCTAACGACAAACAACGTTTACCCATCGCATTGACACTGATGTTTGTGCCGAATTTTTTATTGAACATTGCCGCTAACTCTGCACGACTTATGTGCTGATGTTGTTTTAAAAATTGATCGTGTTCAGGACGGTATTTCATCGGTTAACTCTTTAATTTGCTGTTGCAGTTGCAAGACATGAATCAAAATTTCTTTGTGTTCAGGTGCATCATGATGGGCCTTTTTTCGCATGAGGCCGGCAAAAACAGCACGATTAACGTACTTTAGATTGCTAAAATGCAGATTATTTTTATTGCCGTCTAAAAATAAAATCAAACCGCCTTCTTCCATTTTTTTGCCGTGTGCTTTTTCCCAGATGATGTGAGAGGCTTTCCGCCAGACATTGGGGTCTTCAACTTTAATCAACCATTGCTTAGCCTGGCCGTCAAATGTAACCGAACCAATGGGTTTATAAGACGGTGGCAAACAGCCTTTTTTAAATTCCGAATCGGGTGATAAATGAATGCCTTTTTTGCCTTTGTTCCAAGTTTTATGGCCTTTTTTAAACACATCTTCACGCTGAAATTCAGACTTAATTTTTCTGTGATAGCAATGATTGGTTAGCTGTTTCGAAGTGACTTGAGTGCCAAACTTTTCATTAAACTTCACCGCTTGATCTTTGCGTTCTAAATGCTGAATGGTTTCTAAAAACGCCAGTTGCTCATCTGTTATCCAGTTTTTAGGATGAATCACAGATTTAAACCCGTGATGACGACAGATGTTGTTGATTGCACCTAAGCTTTTGTTTAAGCCAAACGTGGCGTTAAATTGCTTTTGCTGATCCGGACGTTTTAAGTGCTGATGCGATCGCAACCAATCAATCATTTCTGTCGTATATTTAAAGGTCATCCGATTAACTTCTGGGTTGAAACAATAGAAAATTCTTTTTTCTGATCAAACAGCAATCGTTCAGAACTGATGACCTTATCGGCTAACGCGGCTAATGCGGCTGACCGTTGTGTGGCTTTGGTCAGTTGTTCTGGCGTCACTTCATCGGTATCGATCGATGCTAAAAGCTGCATCTGTTCAATCAACAATTCATTCATATCGCTTAGCTGGTTTTTTTCATCCAGTTTTTGTTTTAAGTTGCCCGGTGCGGCTGCGTAAAATTGTTGTTCTGTTGCCATTTTTTCTCCTGTGAAAGTGTGATGAGCCTTTTAGTGACTTGCTCAGGTCGCGTTGCTTTCAAATGCGCTGCCCTGCCTTGCAATGCGATGCTTTGCACTGCCATGCGATGCGATGCGCTGCGGTGCAATGCGATGCGATGCCTTGCTTCCCTTGAGTTTCAAAAAAACTCGGTACAACCGACTCAGTGAATCGGCTGCCCGCGTTGCTTTGAGTTGCGATGCTTTGCGATGCAATGCCTTGCGATGCTTTGCGATGCGATGCAATGCCTTGCGATGCACTGCATTGCCTTCAAAAATAACTACAAACTTATTCGATCCGCCCATTCCTGATTTGATTGCATTTTCATCTGCAAACGGGTGATTTCTTGATTGGGTTTATTGCCGATTTGTTTCGGTGTATTGGCTTGTAATAACGCCGCTCGTTTTAACTTTTTGTCTGATGATTTCAGATAACTTTTCACTTGATCGGCATTTTCTGACGGTAATAAAATCCGGTAATCGAGACCGGTTTTTTTTAAATACATGCCACGTTCTAATAAATCCATTCTTAATGCACCCGTGACATTTAATTCGGCTAATTCTTGTGTGTTAATGCGCTCTCTGATGGTTTTTACATCCATTGTTTTTAACTCATCGTCTTTAATTTCTTCAATGCCGGCAATGTGCCGGATTAGATCGCCAGACAAATGTGATCCATAATAAATCAGCCCTTTTTCATTCAATATTTCATATAAATCAACCATGCGTAATCTCCACATTGGCGCGGCCAAAGGTCGGTCTAAAATCACCATAACCGCCTAAGCGAGCCGCATGTTTAAAAATTCGATCAATATCGGTTTTATCCACAATTTTGTCATCAAATTCTAATTCGGTTTCAAAGCTCCAATCGTTAAAGATGGGACAGGCTTTTATGACTCTGACTTGACCTTGTTTGACATTCATCAAATGATGAAACTCATCATTTTTGACAATATCTTCTAAGGTTTTGACCCGATCCATACCGCTGTAAACCAGTTTTAATTTATCGGCCACAAACATGGAGCCGCGTATTTCCGCTTTAGGAATTTTTGCCATTGCGTGCGAATGTTTGCCAAAGCTTTCAATTAACCAACTGCCTGGGACATAGACGCCAAGTTTTTCATCAAAATAGGTTTTTGCTTTGATTTCCAGCTCTCTTAATTCCAAATAATCTTCATCGGTGCGGCGGGTTTTTCTGGCGTTAATCGCGGCCATGCGTTTAGAGATCGGATGAAAGCGATCTACTGTGGTTGGGTTGGATTGCAATAAAGGCTGAAAGCCGATGACTTTGATGGTTGCGTTTCTTATCATTTTTTTTCTCCGATTTTAAGTGAATGAGCCTTTTAGTGACTTGCTCAGGTCGCGTTGCTTTCAAATGCCCTGCGATGCTTTGCATTGCGCTGCGCTGCACTGCTATGCATTGCGATGCCCTGCACTGCTTCCCTTGAGTCAAAAGCGACTCGGTACAACCGACTCAGTGAATCGGCTGCCCGCGTTGCTTTGATTTGCCTTGCCCTGCTTTGCTATGCAGTGCACTGCAATGCTATGTGCTGCATCCAAACCGGCCTTTTAACGCCTTGCCGAGGACGTTGAGGAGTCTTTAAACTGAGTTCGCAATTTCGTCTAAGTCCACCGGTTCTGCTTCTTGAATCTCTCCGGTTTCAGCATCGATGCTCTGATTAATCAGATCGTTAATCGATGGGCCTTTACTGACCGGACGCGGATTAATTTCTTTTTCTTCCATGTCGCGGATTTCTTCAGATGAATGCAGGCCCATTGATAATTCCGGTGCGACGGTTCTGATAAACCATGCGGCAGCTCGGTATCTGAGCATGAGTTCAGGAATGGTTTTCCACTTGCTGCCGTTGCGGTTATACCAGCCTTCGGTTTTTGAAATGGCAATGGTCACATCTGGCCCAGTGAGTACCTCGCCCGTAGATAATTCTTTAGCGGTCGCTCGACAGCCGTAATCATCGGTTCCTTTGTCGCCAAAAAACTCAAATTTCAGTGATGAGTAACGACCGCAGGAATTGAAAGTGGCAATTAAGAATTGACTGCTCCAAGTGGGACGGCCATGCACAATGACCAGATTTTGTAACACCATGAGCGGGTCGGCTCCCATCCGTTGCGCCATATTGAGGGCAATTGCACAATTGGCCATGCCTGCTGCGCCTTGATAGTCTTTGGGTACTAAAGTGGAGCTGGCCAACATTTTTGCGGCGCGTTGTACCAGTTCAAAACTGGCTTGGGTGTTAAATCCGATGGTGGTATCTGATGCGATCAGGTTTGTTTGAGTCATTTATTGTTCTCCAAAAATAGCCGCAGGTTTCACGACATTACAGCGGCCTGTTTTTAAATAATCTCGGTAGCCGTCCAGCATTTGCTCAATTTCAAAGTGGGCGGTTTCTAAGGTGTCGGGTGTGAGTTCGCGAATCTTGACCATGTGCGGCGCTGTCTTTTCGACAAACACAAACACAAACTTCTTTGCAGGCAAAGAAAGCATGTTTAGTGCTTTCATGTACCAAACCGCGCTCCAGTGATAGTTATAATTCGTCAGGCTTTTACGGATGCCAAACTCGCTAATATCCGCTGTGGTTTTTAAGTCCACCACCACGCCAGCAGACTGGATGTAATAGTCTGGACGGCATTTGAGAATCAGCCCGTCTTCTTCGGCAAAAAACGACTGTTCAGCGACGCCGTTCATTAAAAGCCCGCCGGCTATCGCTGTGACGTTTTGAGCCATTTTTTCAGCCGTGACCATGTCTTCGGTGGTTAAAATGGTTTTCGTGCCGTGAAGGGCTTCAAATTCGGTTTTAGCTTCCTTTCCGGCTTTGGTGCGCAGGTCAAACTTTGGCAGGATGGCAAATTCATCATCCACCGTTTCCGGTTCAAGCACCAAAGCATGAACCAGTGATCCGAAGTCAAACGCGCTGGATTTCATCTGAAACAGATGTTTGTGTTTCAAATGCACCGGCGACTCAGCGAGCAGTTTTAAATTGCTGCTGCTGATGCCTTCGGATGCGTGGTATTCAGCATTGGTCATGGGGCGCAGTCCCAGCGCCATGTTAGTCATGGTCTGCTTCCTTTGTAGTTTTCCAGTTGATTAAACTGAATCCGTCATTCAAATGGCCTTCATCAATTTCTTTTTCGATCATCTCGCCAACCAGCTCCAGCATGTCTTTAGGATCATGTCCAGATTTGTATGATGTATATTTGATTGTGATGGTTTTTTGATTCATGCGTGTTCCCCATTGACCAGTTGCCAGAATCCACGAGCCGCTAATTTAAACGCCCGTTTGCGGTCGCTGTCTTTGCAGCGT
>Ga0208795_1000477_pt1 | contig 19448 bp, 18 predicted proteins | sample CB_VirMetaG_6_FD_184541 | JGI IMG/M metagenome (GOLD analysis project Ga0208795, IMG submission 184541) | Freshwater to marine saline gradient viral communities from Chesapeake Bay - CB_1508_2 Viral MetaG (SPAdes) (version 4) | ecosystem: Environmental > Aquatic > Marine > Coastal | place: USA... | reverse complement strand
GGATGACGCCCTTGAGTGTAAAGGACGATGAGTTGCTCGTTTGGATCGTAGTATGCGGTTTTACCGAAGAAATCTTGCGAATTATCTACGTCGCTATCTATAACTTTTAAAGCAGGAGCTGGGTCAATATTGTATCCTTTACTACGCATATAGTTAGTTAACTCAGCACACTTAGATAAAATATCAGTTGTGTTACTATGAGCCATATGCTCGCTAACAATAGATTTACTAATTAAATTGTAAATTTCTTCTTTTTCGTTAGCTGGGATCTCATCTGGTAAAAATGTAAAGAATGTTTCTTTGTCTCCTTTTTTAAGTGCTTTACGCGCGTTTGTGCCACTTATATTAGGATCATCAGTTTTAATTACTTTAACTTCTAGATTTGGATATTTTTCTTCAATTCCTTTAGTACGAGAAGCAATATCTTTTAAATCATCTTCTCTACCTTCGCGATATCCAATTACAAAATATACTAATTCATCTGGGTGGTCTTTAGCGTAACGCATAATATCACCAATAGGAGCAACTGAAGGTACTGGTTCAACTTTAGGGCCTAGAACTTCTTTATAGATGTCCCAAATGGCTAAAGCTTCTTCTTGTTCAATACCATCACGAATACCTCCCCCTACATAGATCATTAATTTATCTATTTCAGATAGGTCTTTTAATGCTTCTTGAGCAATTTTAAAATGACCTTTAATAGGTGGTTTAAAGCCACCTCCATAAATGGCGGTGACTTTTCTTGCATCTTCTTTAAGAATACTATCAACAAGTTCTTGAACTAATTGCTTCATGAAGCTAGGAATGACTTTAATTTTTGTTGTGCTTCTTCAGCACTTACTATCTGTTGAACTGCTTGAGTAACGTTTTCTTTATCCATTAAATCACGTATCTCTTGTTCTAATTTTTCTTTTTGAGCTAATGATCTAGCTTTAGCCTTTTCATCTTTAGGTTTTGTATCTGTAGGAATGAAAGGTGTAATGTATTGATCTATAATGTCTTCTAGGTCTCTAGAATTAGCTAATTTTTTATCTTTAGTAGTAGCTACGAAGTTATTACCAAATAAATCTAAATACGGAACAAAGTTTTTCGTTACGTTTGCCCATGTTTGCATTACAATACTAGGCATTAAGCTACGATCTTCACCTCCTGAACGTTCGAATCTATCTTGGTTTTTACTTAATGATTTTTCTAATGAAGAATAAACATAAACCATAAACACTTCGTACCCTGCTGCTTCTAACTTTTCTTTGAGTTGTTTAGTTTTATTATACGAAGCAGCTGTACCATCAATTACAATGTTTTCTCTGTTTTCAACATCTGTATCTAATCTTTGTTGGTATGATTTTTGAGCAGCTTGCATTGCTTGAGCTGCTTTACTTCTACCTTCAGCATCAGCTTTTTTAAGATCTAGAGATACACCCATGTTTTTTAGGTTAGCTATAAAGTCATCATCAATATTTAAGACTTTTAATCCTAAACCTGATAGAGTATCTCCAACTACAGATGATTTTCCAGCACCAGGGGCACCGGCTAGAATGACAGCTTTGGGGGCACCTTGTGCCTCTCTAAGTAATTGTACCAATGATATCATAAACGCGCGTTTACAATAAATATTATAGTTTTCTCTTAGCTGTTGTTCTAAACTCAGTAAATACTGGTTTGTGTTTTGGGTTCTCTAAATCGAATAATTTTTTAACGGTCTTAAAGATATCAAGATTTTCTTCTGGGGTACGAGATGATTCATAAATTTCCCATCCTTTACCTTGCATAAATCCATCTTTAGGACCACGTTTAGATGATTTAAGCCACAACACTGCTGTGTGGTCAACCGTTTTACCATAACACTCTTCGTAACACTTAGCGTAAACAGCTGTTTGTAAATCGTATGTTGTTTGCAAATGATTTGATGTTTTAAAATCAATAACCCATAACTCGTTATCGATCTCGCAAACCATATCACAAGTTCCCGCTACTCTAAGTTCATCTGAAAACAAATGGACTTCCGTTTCGATCAACTTAGGGTCATAAGTTTCCCAAAAGTCTACGAAACGGAGGAACATTTGCCATACATCTGGGTTGTATGATGGGTTTCCGAGCGAGTTTAAAAAGTTTAGTTCTTTACCATTTAGGTAATCTTCAATCATTTCGTGTACTTGAGTACCTTCTTCACCTGCTTTTTTAACAATGTAATCAGCTGAGGTACCCATTTTCTTTAACCAATCTTCAAAATGTTTTCCTTTAGGGTAAGCACTTAAAACATAAGTTACAGATGGATAGTATTGCCCATTTCGTCTATAGTAGCGCGAATCAGGCATTGTAATTTGTTTAGCATCGTCAGAAACTTCTAGGATTCTGTTATAGGAATGCTTGATATTCCTTTTACTCATACTAGTTCTAATTTTTTAGCCATTAAGTCGTATTGACTTAAAGGCAATGTCTTTTGAATAAGGTTAGTAACAGCTTTAAAGCCCATCTCAGATGGGTCTTTTTCTTCTAAGTCTACTAAATATACTTCCTTACCTTCATTCATTAACTGTTCACAAAACTTAACGGCATCATTTTGAGCGTCCTTATCTAAAGCTATATATATTTTTTGCACCTGTGAGGTAACAATTTTTTTCATTAATTCTCTTTGGATGTGTTTACCTAAAAGCGGAATAGCATTTCGTTTTACAGCCAAAGCATCAAACATCCCCTCAACCAAAATTAAAGGAGAAGACCAATTGATAAACAATTCAAATGGCACCATATCCTTACTCATTGGGGGATTTTTATATTTTACTGGGGAGTGAGGGTTAAAATTACGAGCAACGAAATAATTTAGCGTTCCTTCGTGGGAATACGACGGTATAATGATCATATAGTCGTAGACACCGCCATCGCAATAACCTACATTGTAGCGCAGTATATCCGCTTTAGTTACGCCACGTTTTTTTAGGTAAGCTAGTGCTTGTCTACCTTTAATATCACTTTTTGTAATTTCAAGTAGCGATTTAAATTCTTTGGGTAAATCAATTGATTCGATTTTTCTTACGTTTGCTACGTAATTGTCGTTTGAGATGTGTTTTCTAATCTCAAGAATTTTTTCTTCAGGTGCTTTGGCTTGTTTAAGTAAAGTAGCTAGGTTTGTTCCTTTCTTGTTACAAACCCAACAATGCCAAGGATTACCCTTTACTGAATCGTCAAAGTTGATTTCAAGTTTAGGTTTAGTATGATGGCAAAACGGACAGTGGTATGCCTGATTTCCTCTAGCGGTAGGTTTACCTGCTCCTAGAACGGAGTTTACTATGTTTACTAATAAATGATTTACCATATTGGTAAATGTAATAACCTATTTTTGTATATCAAAGTCTTTTCGATAAAATTTTCCGAGAATATTATCATTAAAAAACTCATCTGGTTTTTCTAATACTTGATATATAAATAAATGTTTCGTTTCCTCGTAAGTTAATAACTTTTTTGAAGGAGAGCACGCTAAAATTTCGCGTTTAAAGTTTTCTTTGGGTTCTGATTTAACTAAATCCAAAAGTTCTTTATTCGAACCCCAATAAGTTTTCCAATCTGATTCTTTAATTACTTGTTTGTATGAGGGTTTACGACCTGATTGACCTTCATACATGGCTAAATCTTTTTTAGTTAATTTAGCTTTACGAGTAAATTGAAGTACTTTTTTACCCATATAAGCTTTACCACTAGGGATATGAGTAATTCTATAAATAAAACCAAAAGTTAAAGGAGGGAAATCCTCAACCGAGGTCATTTCCTCGCCTTGATATAACCAATTCATAAATTAGGATTTAATTAAATAAGAAGCTACTAAATAAGTACCGGTTATAGGTAACTGGTCTAGTGCTTCTGAAGCTGATAATGGAGTATCAAAGAATGCTACATTAGAGCTATTAAAAGGAATAAACTCACCCTCAGTTGATAAATAACTTCTAAAATTATTAGATATTGTGTATTTTATTTCGGTAGCCATAATTTATAAATTTTAATATTATCTTGCAGGATAACTATGGAAGGCAATAATACCATCATTATATGAATATCTTATTTTTAAAATACCTCCTGCTTCTAAGTATTGGCCTGTATCTGCGTTTCCTGGTAATGACCAGTCTGGGATGTATGTAAGGTTTCCAGCTTGTGTTTTTTGTTCAAATTTATAACCCCCTCCGCTACCAACTCCAGTAGTTAAACAAGTATAAGTTACAGCAGCATTGTAAGGAGTAGCACTAAAATGTAGGAATCTACCACCATTTCCGGAGGTAGATGTAGAAGTATTAGCTCCAGGGAATATTATATCACATTCAAAATCCTTAGTATAGCTAGCTGCAGAAAAACCAAATCTAATACCTGAAGTGTTATTAGATCCATATACTACAAGAGTACCACCATTAATCTCATCTAAAGTTGGACTAGAACCACCCGTAATAATAGTTGGAGAGGCTTCAGTACCTGTAATGGTTGTTTTCAAAACTCCACTTGTATTAGAAGTACCTGAGCTACCCGAGGTACCAGATGAACCATTATTTCCTGAAGTACCAGATGAACCTGGGTTACCCGAAGTACCTGATGAGCCATTATTTCCTGAAGTACCTGATGAGCCATTATTTCCACTAGTACCCGAAGTACCAGATGAACCAGCATCCCCTGAAGTACCAGATGAACCAGGAACACCTGAGGCACCTGAGGTACCTGAAGTACCAGTAGATGCTAAAATTGAAGCTTCAACATCTGAGATTGTTCCTAATTCAAGGTTACCTTGAATATTAATATCAGTAGAAGTAGTACCATTTAAAGCATCTACAATTTGGGTAATTTGAGACGCTTGAATGGTTTGTCCGGTTTCTATGCCTGATGTACTTAGTGTAGCCATATTATCTATCTATGTTTATAAATATACTAGTATCTGTGGTTCTTGAAAGAGGATAAGGTTGAGATAACTTACCTACAGCTAATAAGTTTTGTTGTTCATCATATAACCCAACTGTAGTTACGTAGGGTTGGAAATAACTACCAGTTACAAAATCATATACAGTTCCATCTGTAGAACCTGAGATGATTGAAGGGTTTTGGGAAAAATTAAATTCGCTTTCTCTAATAGTAGCTTTATACTGTGTTTCGTAAATAGTATGAGAACTAGAGAATGAACAAGTTATATCAGTAGTAGTTAAGAAATCATCTACAATACCTGTACCTGATCCCCCACCACCTCCATAAAGTGAACCACCATAAACACCCCCTCCATAAAGTGAACCAATACTAGAAGAAACAGTAAATGTTAAAATACCATGTTGGTATATAACATTGCCAACTACTTCACTTCCTGAAATAAGATTTCCATTACCATCATCAGTTATATTATAAGCACTTCCACTAAATACTAAATTAACAGAATTAGGTTGAATTAAATCTCCATATAAACGTGAAGGGATTGAAAGCACAGCAATTTCGGCCCCGGATTGAGTGGGGAATGATCTAGACTGAGTTAGTGTAGTTTGAAGATAATTGTAATACCTACCTTGAGAATTTGAAGAACCTAAAAGTACATCTCCCGAAGTATCAACTCCAGGAAATAAACTAGCAGTATAAGGTTCACCACCTATTTCTGATGTTAGATAGTTTGAATAGTATAATTCTTTAATTGAATTATAAACTAATACTTGATATTCGGATGTGTTTAATCCTGTAGTAGATTTATCTGTAAGGAAATCTTCATTAATTCCTTTAAATATATCTATTTGAACATCACTATCAGTAAATTCAGAATAAGCAAAAGTAAAACCTTTGTTTACCTCAAATGGGGTAACAATTACATCAGAAGATAAAAATTGCTTGAATGCGCTCATTCATTTTAGAAATCTAGCTTAACGCGAATTAATGCTTCTTTAGTAAAATCTTTTTGTAGTGGACGAGAAAGTTTAGCTACTGCTAATAATTCACTGTTATCATTGTATAAACCTACGGTTGTAATGTATGTTGTAGGATTATTAATAAATGAACTATACAATACTTCACCAGTTGAACCCGAAATAAATGATGGGTTTTCTGAATAGTTGTATTCTGAGCTTCTAGGTCTTACAAAGATAAAATCTGAAGAGATAGTCTCTTGAGAATTTAATCTAAATGAACCTGGATCTGCAGCTGAACCTGAGATTGCATCATATAATACAACGTTGTTATCACCATCATTATATGAACTTCTTTGGGCAGGAACTAAACTAATAGTTTGGTCTAGAGCATTAGGGTTAAGTAACAAAGTAGCAATATCAGGTAAGAATAAACCAAATGAACCTGAAGAAACTGAGTAACCATTGATACCATCTGTTCCGGAACCTGAATATACAGTACCCGCTGAACCTGATACAATCTGGAATACTCTACCAGCATCATTGAATTGTACTGAGGTAACTACTTGAGAGTTATCTGTAAGAGAAACTGTACCACCTGAACCTGAGAGTACTAGAGTTAAAGAACCTGGGAATAAAGATTCTTTATAACGGTTTCTATCAATTGAAATAGCCCAGAAATCTGAAGCTGTAATACCACCATATGAAAATGATGAATTTTCGTCTCCTAAAACTAATGTTCTATACTGACCATAAATAGTAGAGGTATATGATTTACCTGTTACTGAGGTATTATATAAAACTGATCCGTACCCACTTTCATTACCATAAGCAATTGCAAATTGAATATCAGCATCAGTTTCAGTTAAAGGATCTAATTGGTAAATATTTAAATAATAATTACCAGCTGATGATAATTCTTGTGTTGACGATGTATAAAATCCGGTAAGGGTAGGTGAACCACCTGTCCATAAACCAGCTGTAATACTATCAGCTGATATTACAAAATCGTCTGCTTCTAATCTTTTAAATGACATATCTTATGTTTTAGGATACTCTAACTACTTGAACTGGAATTTGGATTCTTGCACCACTATCTCTACCTACTACGGTTAAGGTAGCATATAAAGTACTGTTAGAACCAAATAATGTATTAACAGTAGTTGCTCTTAAGTTAATAGTAGTACCAACAACTGTTTTAGATACACTGGTACCTACAGTGGTAGTAGCATTAAGAGCAGCTGCTTGTGGGGTATTAATACCTACACCATCAAATGTTGACATTGTTCTAACATCCGAAATAGTAGCTGTATAACCAGAAGTTTCTGATTGGTTACCACCTAAGTAGTTTAATGTTTGAGGTGTAATAGCTAATGAAGCACCTTGTTTAATTACAATTGCGTTGTAACCCAAATCAAGAATAGGCATTCTAGCAGTACCACGTGGTAAAGTAGTAAGCTTATACTTCATGATTTGAGTTTCTTGAGGAAATGCTTCTAATAATGGCATATTGTCAATTGCTTGACCATAGTAAGCGGATCCAGAAGGATGAGTTGGATTATAAAGTGTATAATCAATCTCATCATCTGCTAGAGCAAATTGTGTAATTCTAAATGAACCATCATTTTGAGCTAACAGCTGGCGACCTTTAGTGGTCAAAATAGCATCAACTGTTACTACTGTATTATTTAAATATCCCATTGGTAAATGTTATGTTTAGTTATAAATATATATTTTTTTAAGATGTTGTAGTATTTGATCCGAAGGTTCGTGTAATGTAATCAAAATGTTGTTCTATCACACTGGTGGGTGTTAAAGTTGTCATACCACTTCTACCTACTCCACTCATAGTAGCATCTACAAATATCATCAGATTATCATTAACTTGAGCTTTCCATATCAAGAAGCCAACAGTTCCACCTGATCCTCCAAGTGTAAAAATAGTTGAACTTATAAGGTTTTGGACATTGTCTTCTAGTTGTATGTATCTACTGCTAAATGAAGAAATTACTTCGCTAATTTTCCAAACTCCTCTAGATTTTAAAGGATCTATATATTCCCCATTTGAATTTCTTCGTGAATAATAATTACTTGTTCCTGTCCATGGAGTTAATTCTCCTTGTAGGGTACCTGGCATGTTTTTATAAAATGTTATATACCATTCATCTCCTTCAGCTATACTTTCACTAATTGTAGTATAAATAAAATCCCCAGTAACAGCAGTACTACTTGTAGTTTCAAACCCAGCAGATGTTGTAGTAACTAAATAAGCTTCATCATTTGTCTCTTCCATAGCAATCCAAGAACTAGGACGAACTAAAGTACTAGAAGGAGTAGCTACAGCTGGGAGAGCAAATGTAGATAAAGAAGGAACACTAAATCCATACCCTGCTACTCTAGCATCTACTGCATTTTGAGAAGTAGTTGTATATTGATATATATTTGGGGTTGAATTTAAAGGAAATGCTTTCTTTAAAGTATCAGCAAATCCTTCTTGTACTACTGTTTGTATTTCTACTGCATCACGATCAGACCCAGCTAATAAATTTTGTCTTAATTGTACCCCACCCCCATCATATATTTCAGGATAAGTACCACCACCCCAATCAAATTCAGTAATAATATTGTCTCTTCTTTCAATAGGTTGATTTTCACCACCAAATGGGTTTAAGATACTTGAAGCTGAGTTGTAAGTATATGTTGAAATGTTTTTAGAACCACTATAACGTGGGATAATACTTCTATTAGAATAATAGTTAAAATCTTGAAGTTGAGCTCTAGTAGCAGTACCTGCAATAAGTTGATCTTGGTTTACGGCTTGAATGGCATTATCTGAGTAGTCTATATCCATGTATAAGGTACTTGTTTCAGTAATGTTAACATTTCCATATAAAACATCACAATCCGTACCATAAAACTTTGCCGTAAGGTAAGGTTCAAATAATGTTAAAGCAGGAGCAGCATTATTAGCTGAGTAGCTACCAGAAGGGGACATAGTCCATTCGGCATTATCAATATTACCAGTTCCCGATCCTGGGTATAATGCTACTTGAACATATAAATTTTCCCCAGCATAAGGGATAATTTGTCCTGTTAGTTCTTTACCTACATCAAATCCAGAAAAGTAAGATCCGGTAGCAATTATACCTCTTACATCACTAACAAGACGTATACTTCCTATAGTTACTATACTAGAAGTTACAGCAATCCTATAGTTTTGGACAACATTTGAAGAAATAGGAATATCAATTTTTCCTGTAATATTATTTAATATAGATAAATTATCTGTATTAACATTCCAGTTAGTAATAGTATCATACCCATCACCCCCCATAGTAATGGTAAAACTACTTTTATCTAAATCTAATCCCCAATCAGCTTTAAAATTATCAGCAGAAGATGTAACTGAAGTGGTTGTTACCGCATATTGGTAATAATCTTGATATTCTGTAATACCAACTATTGGGTAGTTAACAGGGTTAGTTTTATCACTATACTTAATTCTTAAGTTAGATAAAGAAGATAATGACAAAGAATTATCAATACCATTAGCATCAACCTTAGCTATCCTAACGTATTTAATTCCTGAAGTATATTCTGATCCTGGGGTTGCCATAGATTAATTTTTAAAATGGGGATATTACGACTGGTCCTCCTGGGGATACAGGATCAGTTAATGCTCCAGCATCCCAATATAAATAACATTGTCCTGCAAGAGGTGTATTATAGAAATTTAAAAAGTTGTTTGCTTGTATATCATCATTTTCTGAAAAAACAGACATAGTATAGTAAGCTGCTTCATCTCCACCTTTTAAGAATACTTGGAAACAATATGGATCTAAACTTTGAGTAGTTACTGTTAAAGCTGATCCACTGTATTCTCCATCAATAAATTCTTTAGCTGATGAAAATGTTTTAGAAACGTATCCTAAAGGTGTAGTTATAACTTCGTTATAACTCTGTGTTACGTTAACTATATCTGTGGTAGTATAACCAAAACTATTTGCAAAATCAACTGTAAGTGTAGGAGTAGCACCAGCTGCACTACCAGTTACGGATTCAATTGGGTATGAAGTATAAGCATCTGAAGATGTATATTCTCTTAAAAGATCATCATTCATACCAGGTAAACTACCTATAGAACCACTATATTCAGGGCGAGTCCAAGATGTTTTAGGTTGAGGATATTTTTGTCTTTCTAATATTGTAGGTTTAATTACAATACCAGATGCAAGACTTGTTCTAGTAGGAACAAAATCCTTAATCATTTTGAACATAGAATTATCAAAGAACTTGATAAGTCTTATGTAATCATATACGTCATAATTTTTAGTATATTTATCAAAATATTCTTTTCTTAAAGCATCTAAGGCTGGGTATGAAGTAGCTGATGAAGAAATTAATCTAGGATCACCAATATAGTCCCCAATATTAAAGTATCCAATTTGTGATATAATATCATCATTTACTTCATTTTGGGGAGAAAATGCTACCTCTAAAAGATTTAAATTATTAGTATAATTTTGAGTTAATGGGGTAGTTTGTTGAATTGATATTAAATTAGATAAAGTATCTCCTGAAGGAAGGACTAATTCAGTGGGTCTAATTTTATCATTATTTCTATTTTTTATACCCACAGCAGGTGAATCATAGAAAGTATAATTCCTATTAGATACAAAACTACCATTATTAATTGTAAAATCAGAATCAGAAGCAAATGATTGGGTTATATAACTTCCCGATACTTTAGGATGAACAGATGCTGATCCTGTATATAGTTCCCCACCTAAAGTAGCTCTAAATGCTAATTGACTATATGAACCGTTTACGCCATTACCTTCTGTTGATTGAGGGTTCATTACGTAATCCTCAAAAACACTATATGAAATAGGAGTACTTAAATATCTAATTTCTTGATATGAACCACTAAATGCAGAATAACCATTTACATCGTTATGGTTATTTGAAGGGAAATAAGAATTAACTCCGCTTAGATATGAATTAGGATCTTCACTTATTGAAGAAGTACCTACGAATCCAATTTGAGATCCATCAGATCCTGAATATATATTGTTTCCAGCAAATAAGTTAAAATTATTAGCATCACGAGTAATAGCTACAGACCACCACCCACCATCATAAAATGGAAGATAAATACTAGCTGAAGAGTTAGGGTAATTCTGCCAATCAGGAACAAACTTTAAAGTAGCATATTGATTATAAGGATCAGCAATAGAACCACTGTATGAACCCGAAGTATATCCTGAACCTGTATATTCTAATACAGCATAAGTATTTGAATCTAAACTCCATAATACTTGATTAGGAAAATCTATACCAGATTGTAAATCAGGAGCTTTAAATCTAAATTCTAAAGTAGCAGGAACATCATCTTCGGAAGTCCAATTTGGATTAAGTACCCATTCAGACTCTACAAATCCATTATTTTCGGTTTGGTATTCGTAATTAAATTCCTCTCTCCATAAATCCCAATCATTACTATTATCTTTATCTTTACCTCCAAATTCATTTATTTGGAGAATAGTATCAGGTACTCCATAAATGTTTAATAAAGCTCTTAAACCAGCTACTGTACCTTTTTTCTTAACAAGATATGGTAAATTGTGATATAAACGTTTGTAAATACGTTTATTAACATCATCTAATGGTACAATTTCATCTGATGCTGAAATAGGAGAGGTAATATATTCTATACCCGAATTAGCAGGGACTGGTAAAGATGAGGTTATATTAGGAACAGGGAATGCACTACCTTCTGCTGTGGAACCAACAAAAGCAGTATATAAATCATTAACACTATAGTTATTTTGGTAGATTTTTAAACCAAAGGATTTTAAAGCATCTGCTACTAAATCTTTAGAAATACCAAAATCTAATCTGTTATCAGCATTATATCTATTAGTTAAGTCTTTAGTGTATATCCAAATATTATCAAAAGACTGTCCTATCATGTTTATGAAAGTTTCATAAGGTTGATTAGACGAATCTTCTCTAAGATAAGATGGTATAGTATTAATTATCCAATTTTGATTACTTAAATCATATTCAGACGCACTTATAGATTGGGTAGCATACCAATTAGTAACTAAAGTGTTAGAAGAAGGGTATAAAGTATAAGGTGGGGTTGAATTGGTTTTAGGATAAGTGTTGCTTCCAGATTCAAAATATAAATAATATTCGTATCCATCGAATTTGGATGTAATATCATTCATTAAATTTTGATAGTAAGTTGCAGTACCTGTAATAGAATTGTTAGAAGGGCCTATGTTTAAAGTATCATTTAATGAAGCTGAGTAGGTTTCAAGCAATTGAACTTTGTAAAGGAAATTATCTAATCTAGACTGTGCTGAAGAGAAATTAACAAAATTCTCAAAGTTAGAATAATCAACATTTATTTCAATACCTTGTTCTTCAAATAAAGATTGTATCTGTTGAAATGATCCTGAAAGGGTACTAAAATTTAAAGTATTGTAAGTAACATATTCTGTAGAATTGTTAACTTGATCTTTAAGAGGAATGTTATAATTAGGACCTTTTAAAGTAGTTAAATCAACATTAGATATAATTTGATCTACTATATTAATATTATATCCTATAGGTTGAGCTGCCTCTTCAACAAACCAACAATTAGTTGCTACATTTACATCAGATGGAAGTGGTTCGTATAATTTAATTAATAAGTCTCCATTTAAAGTACCTAAATTAATACACAATAATAAATTGTTTTCTCCTAAATTTAGATAAAAATCATAAACTACAGAAGAAGAATTAAGTTGTTCTAAGTATGAATTAGCAGAAATAATAATACTATCTGTAGGGATATCATTACTTCTTAAACGTAATTCTGTTCTATCTGAAGATATTTCTTGGATTACATAAGTGGTAGCATAAGATGAATCTAATATATTTCTAAAAAAGTTATAGTATATATTATATTGACCTGTAGTACTTACATATCTTAAAGTATTTTGTTCGGGAAGAAGGGTAATTTGAGATGATTCGTTGTTAGTAGAACCACTTGCTACTACACCTAAACCCGTATCCGGAAGTTGATAATCTGTAAAATTGTAATCTTGGTAAACAAGTCTACCATTTAAATCATAAGCAAAAAATTCTACAGTATCCTTATATGGGATAAAAGTAGAAGGGAAATAATTGCCATTTAAATTATTTAAATCGCTAGGGGAATACTCCTGGTAGGTAGAAACCTCTTGAGTTAAAGGAGTAATTATTATTTCTTTATTTAAAGCCATGTTTTAAAGTTAATTTCTTCGTTCTTTTCTTGCTTTTCTACGTTCTTCTCTTCTCTTTCTACGTTCTTCCTTTTTAGTTAATTCTTCTTGAGGAGAACTAATATTTGAACTTATGTCTACTGAGAATTCACTTGGAATTTCCAAATTAGGAATCTCAGGTAGAGGTGGCAAGTTTAAATTTGCAGTATCTAAAACATCAGCTATAGTATTAATAGCATCGTTTCTAGATTCAAGTAATTGTCTTCTTAAATCAGTAATTTCTTCTTGTAAAGCTACTATTTCTTCTAATTGTTGTTGTTGACCAATATATGCTGAACTTTGTTCTACTAAGTATTGATGTGAATTAACAATTCCTTCTTTAGGGATTTGATAAAATAATTCATTATAATATTGAAAAAATTCATCAATAGTGGGTAAAACAGGAGTTTCAATTTGAGGAGTTACCCCAAACTGGGTAAAAGAAGTATCAATATTATTGTTATATCTTCTTTTTTCGAATTCTAATCTATATAAATCTATAGGATTACTCATCCGTTAACTATTTTAAAGTAATATTCGTCATCATAAATTGTAGTACTACCTGCTGCAGTTACCTTAATTAGGATTTTATAATACCTTTCAGGTTCAAACCCATTCATATATAAATCAAAATAACTAGAAGTAGCATCAGCACTTAATCTAGTATAGTCGTTATCAAATCCAACTACATATTCATTTGTATCTAAATCTTTAACAGCATACCACGCTGAACCTGAAGGAAGGTAATGTTGGGTAGTATATAAAGAACCAGTTTGATATACACGAGCTGGGTATTTTTCTCTTACATTAAGTCTAAATCTGTTAAAACTTTCTGAGTAAAATATTCCTGGGTTTTCAGCTAATGAAATATAAAGGTTTTGTTGGTCTAATACTTCAATCCCAGAAGAACCTGTAGACCAAGATGAATCATCCCATCTAAATTCTAAACATGGAGGATAAATAGTATTAGTGTCAACACTATAATATTGCATTACAGGCTGAACCATTTTATTAGGATTAAATTCAGCGTTATCTTCCCATTTTAAAATAAATCCTTGATTAGGGATAGCTGAGCTTGTCCAAGCTTGAAAAATAGTATCTACATTAATATTTAAATCTTTATCACTTCTAGGACCAAAAGATGAAGTAATAAGCATACTATCAGTACCATCTGATGAAGTAAACCAAGCACCTCCTCCTACAGGAGCATATGCTGTATTAAATGATCCGGTAACATATTGAATAGTACCAATAGGCCATGCATTACCATCTACAAAGAAAGGAGATAACCAACATGCTCCATCTGTAGTTAAAGGTTGATCTAAATAAGTACCTGTACCCTGATTCCAGTTTATAGTTCCATTAGATGCTACTGCTACAGGATATATTTCTAAAATTGAAGATTCTACAATGCCTTGAGCTGTGGCTATAAAAGATTTTAGATACGTTTCAAAATTAGTACTACCTATTGTGTTGTTAATAACATCAGTAATTTCATCGTCATCAAATTTAATAAGAGTTCTTGCTACTGTAGGTAAACTATCAATAGCAAAATTTAAATTTGAAATTTGATTAATAGGGTCAATACCCGTATTCATTGACGGGAACATTGAATACAGTGTAGTATCTTTATAGGGAAAAATTTTATATACAGCCATAATATTATTTAAATGGGTCTCTAGCCCTATCTATTAATTCCTGAGATGTTAAACTATCTATATAAGTATTTTTAGGAGTATAAGGTTGAGTAGTTGGGAATGCTTTAATTTCACTTCCAACTTTAGAAGTATACCCTTTATTAAATTTTGAATTTTGGGTATCTAGGTTACTACCTTTTCCTTCATTGTATCTTGATAAAATATCCATAATTATAGAGGTACTACTTTTCCTTTAATATCAGCATTAGGGTACTTAATTTCAAAAATCATAGGATCAAGTGAAGGGTATACTACATTATTTAAAGTAGCCCCTGGTATATCATATGCATATTCTGAATAGTTGATACCGGTTTTATTATTAATAGTAATAGATTTTACTGTTTGAACTCCATCAATATTATCTAACCCAATATACAAATCATTTAATAATATAGGTTGGTTAATTTGCCATCTATCTATATTAAAGTAGTTTTGAATATATTCAATACATTTAAGTAAAACTTGATTATTATTGTAATTAGGTAAAACAATTATATTAAAATCAACTTCAATATTGATAATAAAAGCATCCTTAATATTAATAGAATCTCCAATCATCTTATATTGATATAAATAAGTTTGGAGATTTTGTTTTAAGGCTGAGGAGGCGTTTCTTAAATTTTTATTTATATCATAAGATAAAACATATAAATCTAGTATAGCTTCATTTTCATTGCTACTTATCTTAGATTTTTCAGCATATACTTTAGCTAAAGAGCCGTATTGAGACGGTAAACTAAGAGCTCTAACTAAGTAATCATCTTGTGTTACGTTACGAAGTTGAGTAGAATATGAAGATAAAGAATTTAATCTTAATTCTTCAATAGTATCTCCATCAGAACCACCAGTAGCTGCTACTTCATTAATACAATTTAGACCATAAGCTGGGTCGTTAATTGTATTGTTGGCTAGATTACTTGTATTATCAACATTATTAGATACAAATGTAACATTACTTTTATCTATAGTTGTTAAAGTTAAAGCAGGAACATTAGCTACTACCCCACCACCTGTCAAATATCTAATAGTTAAAGTAGTATTAGATGGGGCAATACCGTAAGTATTATTAAATATAAAGTTTGTAGGTGAATAAGCAGTAGTTAATTTATCTTGCTCATAAGGTAAACCTAATCCTACATTATCAGGATTTGGAATAATTTCTTCAGTATCATCATTTGAGGTACCAGCACCAAATTGAACTTGAAGATTACCATTTGAAGTAAATCTAGTAACAAATCTCTTAGCTACTTTTTCAGTTTTTAATAAATAAGCTGCGTCTGTGTCTACTGAGAAATTAGGGTCGTTAGGATTAGTATTTTTAATAGATTTATATACTAACTCTTCAGCTAAATAAGGTACTTCATACCATTGATCTCCATTACTATCAAAAATATCTAAAATACCTATAATATTATTTGCTGAGATGTTTACAGTATAAAATTCTTGAGGAGCAGTAACTGTAACCTCAAGTTCATTAATAGTAGCTGAAATTGCTTTAGCTGTTTTTTTAAGGAGATATTTACTAGGGTTAGCTCCACTTACACTATATACAGAAATTTCTGTAGGGTCTAATGAACTAGAAACTGAGAAGTCTACTTTTTGGGTAGTTAAAAATCTTACTTTAGGATCAGCCTCATATGAAATTTCAGTATTCTCAGGTATTTGTAAAGCGTAACTAAAGTCTGGGAGATAATCTCCAGAAGTAATTGCTGGGAGGGTTTGATAAATAGACATTTCAACTGTAGCTGCTGTAGTTACTTTAGGTCTGTAACCTAACATATAAGCTAAAGTATATAAATTATTTTCTTCCCTAGCATATTGAACAAAGTTTTCTTGGATTTGGTTATCCATGTAGAACGAAATAACGTCACCTACATAAGCAGCCATTTCCATAAACATCATACCAGGAGATGCTTCGGTAAAATCATTATAAGTGTTAGGGAAATAAGTTTTAGAATAATCTATCAACTTAGCCCTTAATGAACTAAAATCCTTATTTAGGTATTTTATGTCTCTTTTCTCAGCCATTAGTAAATGTTAAATTAATTTGATCCTCGATACCAAAATTTATAACTGAGTAAGTTAAAATTACTTGGATTGTGTTATAATCTTCAGCAGTTAATATTTCTAAATTTCTAATTTGAATTAATGAAAAATATCTTTTTAAATCGGATTCAATTTGTTCTTTTAGGGCATCAATATTTTGATTGGTTATCTGTTCAAAAATAAATGCTCTTAAATTACCCCCGAAAGAAGTATTAAATACCCTTTCGTTCCTATTAGTTAAAAAATAATTAATTAAATTAGATTTTATGGCATCTTTTGTTGTGTAGGTGGATGTAAATACCCAGGGTTCCAAAAAGGGGATAGACACACCAACAGCTTTACGAGCTTTAGTATCTATTGGGAATATATTTGGTACGCGATATGCCATTATTTTTTATTCATTAATCCCATAATTTGATCTAAACCTACATTTCCAGGAGGTAAAGAAGAACCTTCAGCAGCTGTACCAGCACCCGACATTCCTTTAGGTGGTTGGAAAGTACCCATATCATTTGTAGATAAATTCATATCACCATTCCCAGTCATCATTTGAGACAACATTTGTTGTCTAAATGCTTTTTGAGTTTCAGGATTTGGTTTTGCTACAGAAGACGCAACTGAAGCGCCTTCCGAAATGGTTGGTTTGGGTGAACGAACTGCTTCAAGAAGGATATCTTTTAATTCTTCTTGAATAGCTTCTTTCACTGCTTCCTTAATTAATTTTTTAAGTTCTGTAGTTTTCATAGTTATAAATATTGATTTAATATGCTTTTAAGTTATCTCTATCAATAATAAATTTAAGTTCATCAATTAGAACTGTAGGATCTGAAGCGAATGACCATTCTGTTGCAATCATTACTATCTCAGATTTATTTTTCCCCACAGCTCTGTTTTGGTTTACGGTATTTGTAAATGGACGAGTTTCTATTTCTAAAATAAATCCTTTATAAGTATTACCATTATCACTTAATTTTGCTAAAGATTCGTTATTATAAGTATTATTAATAGAATTTGATACAGGAGCTAATGTAGCATTAGGGTTACAAAGTAAAATAAGTTGATCTATGCTATCTAGTAAATCAACACATTTTACAATTGTAGATTGAACTAAAGCAACTGAAGGTGAGACTTGGGCGGCATTTATAGCTAAAGGTGGAATATTAGGAGTACCATCAGGTTTAAATGTTATAGCATCAGCTGCTGTATTTAAATCATTACCTAAAGATACTACAGCTCCTGGGATTAAAGGGATTGCTTTAGATGCTTGATTTAGAGCAAAATTTGCTGTTTTTAATACTTTAACTAAAGTTAATAATGTTTCTGAGAAATTAGATCCAAAATTAATAGCAATAGATAAACTATCTAATTGTACTCCTGTTCCATTTAATTTTTCAACTAAACCATCCCTTTGTTTAATAATTAAATCTAACTGTTCTTTTGTGGGGCATAATAATTTTTTTACTTCATCCTTTAATTGATCTTCATTCCATTCAGGATGTTCAGCTTTTAGTTTATTTAATTCAACTTCAAATTGTTCTACTCCTAATTGTTTAATCATATTAAGAGCTACAGGAACAAAAGATTTAGCTAAATTTTTAGCACTATTTACTAGTAATTGACCTATTCTTTGTAATCCCTTTGGTTTGGAATCTTTAGTAACAGAATTAGAGATAGATTCGGGATCTATAGCAGATGCTTCTTCTTTAATATTAGCATCTTCTTTTTGAGCAATTTGAGAAGCTCTTTGTTGTTTTACTTCCTGAGGAGGTGATGGTGGTGGGGGTGGGGGAGTTTGGAAATTTTGTTCTGTAATTGTAACTGTGTCTCCATAAACGGCATTAACTGCTATTTGGGCTAAAGTTTCTTTAGGAGCAGAAAAACTATAATCTCCAGTATAAAGTATCTCTCCTATAGAACTTTTTAAAATAGCTCTGTATTTAGGTCCTAGGGTTTCAAATATAATTGTGCCATTATTAGATAAAAGGGCACTATTAAAAGGTAAAGCCATTATACTGCAGTTCTAGTTGTGTTAGACAATAATTGACCTACTCTTCTTTTATATGAAGGGATTTTATCTGCTACTAATTGAGCAGTTAAACTAGTTGGTGCTAAAGGTGTACCTATAGGCACTCCAATTTGATTTTGTAAAGTTCTAGCTAGTGTATTTAGATCAGTTAAAATATCATTTAATAATGAAACTAAATCATCCCCTAAAACAATAGGTTGGGTTAAATTATCTTCACTATCACCTAAATATATCTTTGGAGCTTGAATTACATAATTTCCTCTAGTATCAATATTAACACCTTCAACAGCATTTAAATTAATTGTTTTTTTAGAGGAAAGTAATAAATGGTCTTGGGTAGTATTAAATACTAAACGACCTGAATTTAGTATAATTTGCTTTCTATCGTATTGTGGAATATCAATAGGTGGATTTGATACATAAGAAGTATAATCTTGGCTAGAGACTGATAGAGGAATTTGTTGAGTAGATGTAAAATATACAGAAGAATCATCTTGATTTATATCTTCTAAGATATATTCACCTGGAAGTTGAG
>Ga0208795_1000476_pt1 | contig 19451 bp, 15 predicted proteins | sample CB_VirMetaG_6_FD_184541 | JGI IMG/M metagenome (GOLD analysis project Ga0208795, IMG submission 184541) | Freshwater to marine saline gradient viral communities from Chesapeake Bay - CB_1508_2 Viral MetaG (SPAdes) (version 4) | ecosystem: Environmental > Aquatic > Marine > Coastal | place: USA... | reverse complement strand
ACCATTACATACTCACACATAGGTTGTCCATACCAAGCCTTAGAGTTGATAGGACATTGTGAGTCGTTTAGTTTATTCTCAGTATCTTCTTTTGCTAACTTAACATATTCATCTGAGATAATTTTAGCGACATCAGCGTCTACAAAGTCATCTACTGCTAGGTATTTCTTCTTTTGAAAATAATACACACCAGCACTATTACGAAGTTTCATTCATTTTCTCCATTATAGATAGTTAAAATTAATAGTTAGTCGTAATTTTTGATCAGTACATGTTGAACTATTATGATATTTATTCGGTTCAAAAAAGACAATTCTATTTTCTATACTTTCAACTTTTTCATTTTCTATTCTTGTAAATCCATTACAAGTATTTAAGAATAGAAGTGCTCCTTTATGGGGATAATTATAATCAGTATGTGGATTGTGTTCTCTTAGTACTCCTACATTAGGATATGCGTTCAATTTTATTCGAATAAATGCTTTTAAGTCTAACTTTGGTAGTATTTTATCGAGTGTAAAAGCGTATAATTCGTCAGAAAATACTTTATGTTCTCTATATATATGATGTTCAAAATAATAATTTAGTATATTATCTTCATCATCATATTTAGAAGAAACAAATGGTGTAAAGTATAAAGGTAGATATCCTGTTAAGATATCATTTATGTAAGTATTTTTTAGTAATGACCAATCATCATCAGATAAAAAATTATCAATCACTTTCATTTGTTTTTCTTTATGTTACAGTTAAAGTTCCGGGACTAGTGAATGTAAATAAAGTTTTACCACCAGCAGGAGTTGGAGCTATAGAAGGTGTTCCACCAGAAAGTCTAGGTGCGGCGGATGGATGTACTGCTATGATAACTATTCCAGAACCACCACTTCTTGTGATCTGGCTTGCGCTAGTTTTACCGCCTCCGCCACCTCCTGTATTTATTGTACCATCCGAACCACCAGTAGGGGAGGTCGTCGACGGCGGATCACCGCCACCACCGCCTCCATCGCCCCCACCACCGGAACCTCCTGCACCAAAACCACCAGGATCACTTTGGCCATTACCACCACCACCGCCGCCAGCATATGTTGTTCCATTTACTGGCCACGTAGCTCCAGATCCGCCATTACCACCCAGACCATTACCAGATCCGTTGCCGCCAGCGCCACCGGCACCACCACCACCGCCGGCACCATACAAACTACCAGCACCGCCAGGATTACCTTGTGGTGGTGTTGTTGGAGGTGTATTGCCTGCTTTTAAAGGCCACGTCGGCGTGGGTTGATATCCTGGTAGACCACCGCCAGAACCCCCAAACCCCGGTCCTCCTGGCGCTGGGAAACCTCCTGGCGCTGGGAAATTTTCTCCGTGACCGCCTCCAGCAGAAGTGTATGTTGATGCTAATAAATTAGGACCAGATATTGAAGAATCACTACCGTTCGATCCCGATGCTCCAGATCCACCAGCACCAACTGTTATAGTATAATTATGTGGTCCATCGCCCGCTAAAATTGGTACATTACTAAAAGTACGATAACCTCCACCACCGCCACCGCCTCTATAAAATCCGTTGCCGCCGGTGTCACCACCTCCAGCTCCACCACCAGCGACAACAAGTATTTCTGCTGTGATCGCGTTCAGCTCCGTGAGCCAATTTCCGGTTCTTCTTCTACCATAAACAGAATTAGTACCAGTACCAGATATACTCCAAATACCAGAATTATATTTACTATCAGTAACTCCGCCATTTAAAGCAGGTGTTACTACAGTAGTATTAGCAGTACCGGTGGATTCATATCCTATGTAACGAGGCATTATATGCTTCCTTATTAAGAATCGTACAATTGTTCGAATGAAATCGTATAAGATAAATCGTCGTTGGCAGAAGCTGCTCCACCAATTGTTGAATTTTCTTTAAGATAGAATCCACTGTTTTTATCTACTGCTACTAGTGCCGCATCTGCAGGAACAACAACAGTTTTAATGATAAAAGTATTTGAACCAGCGTTATTAATGATGAGATTAAAATCCGCATTTGATGCGCTATCAATATTTGTGACTGTAATAGAGTTGATTTTATATACAGAACCACTTGAGGCTGGATTAGTAACAAACACCGTATTGCTGGATATGAATGTGCCTGTGACAGTGTTTGCTAAGATTCTAGTAACGTTTACGATATTTGGATTTGCCATTTTATTCCTCTATATCTAACTTTCTCATATTTATATTATTTATAGTTTTTTAACCGAAGACAAAAGCCATCACAATTGCTTTTGACGCAGTTGCTGTCGCAATATAAGCATTCGTATTTGCTAGTGAAGATCTTTCAGTTGCCGCAGTTGCTGCAATATAAGCATTCGTATTTGCTAATGCTGCTCTTTCAGTTGCCGCAGTTGCTGCAATATAAGCATTCGTATTTGCTAGTGAAGATCTTTCAGTTGCCGCAGTTGCTGCAATATAAGCATTCGTATTAGCAAGGGCAGACTGAAACGTACTATTTGATACAGCACTAGCTGTTAGACTGAAACTGTTCCAACCATTTGCAGTATAACCCTCAAACGTAGAAGTAGATGTATTATATCTAAAATGTCCTACACTATTATGAGCGGCTCTTTGTGCGGTCGTTCCAGATGGTACTTTAACTGCACCAGTAGATGTCATCGTCAGATTACCACTAATTTTCACATTTGACGATAGTATATTTGTATTTACTACACTAGCCGCAAACGTAACAACATTTCCAGAAAATGTACTATTTCCACTTAAAGTAATAATGTTTGTGAAAGTAGCATTAGCGGATGTTACTTGCGCTACTCCAGTAGTATTCGCAAGCTGATTGATAAAATCAACTGTATCGTTTGTACGGACTCTCCAAGCATTAAATGATTGTGTAAGTTCTACGTTTGCAAGTCTTTGTGGCATTAATTCAACTTCTCTGCTAAAGATGCTAATAAGTTTTCAATATTTATTAGTCGTTCATCAAGGTGTTTAATCTTATCTTCCATATTATCTACTTTCTGAAACTGCTTCTTTCTCGCTTTATAAGCTGCTAATCCAGCGTCATCTATACTAAGAATAGCATTGCTTCTTGTATCTCTTACAATACCTTCATGTTCTTTTACTTTCACATAAGTCATCTTACACCTGTAAGGCTATAGCTCTTAAATCTCTCACTCTTGGTACAACATGAGAACCTACTGAAGATCTTAGAACAATCTTAATGGAAAAATGTTTGAAAGTATCAAATGCAGCGCCATCAGCATTATGATATCTAACAACATCATTATTACCACTATTTTTAAACGCACCCAAATTACTCGCATTAGCACTTGGGAATCCATATTCAAATTCTCTATAATCAAAAGTATTCACTCTGCTAGAGATTGTATTTGCAGAAGTAATCTGAGTTAGCTTAGTATAATGTTTATCAGAGAAATCATCAGGATCTTCTGCATTTTGAATACGACAATATACATCAACTTCTGTACCAGAAGGTTTGTAAGCGGTCAAGATTACTTTAATATCTTCAGCTTCTTGACCATCTGCAAGAACAATCTTCTTAGAAATATATCTTGAATTGGCTAGTCCTTGATTTATAATTTCTTTTGTATTGACATTATTAATAATATTATGAGTAACAATCGCTGATCTAGAACGACCGATATCAATTACAGGTGACAATCTATCTGTTGAAGATGTAAAGGAACCAGTAATTCGTAAAGTCTTCTTAGAAGAAGTATTATTTACTTCGTTTGTTCTACTAGCAATAATCTTTTCACCCGTAATGAATTCATTGTCTATGAAAGCTTCTATACTATTTTGCGCTTGACTAATAACATATGTATTAGAAGTAACATTAGCTGTCCATACTATATCATTCTGATTGTATTTGATGTGAGATATGATGGGTTTTAATGTATCATACTTATAGTCTTTTAAACCATATACTTGCGCTGAGGCGTTTGTTACTTGACCACGATAGAAACCATCATCAGCGGTTGTATTTGAACTAAATGTACCACTTGAACCATTAGCAACGATTGAATTTCTACCCGCTGAATAATATTGTACGAAACCAGTAGCAGTATTCACTACCGAGGTATTTAATACACCAGTAAAAGATCCACTACCATTAGCAAAGGTTATTGTAGAACCATCAGCAATAGTACCTTTCATATCAACTTTAATCCATGGAGTATTATTGGCTGAAACAATCTTACGAACTTTACCAGTGTTTGCACCAAGAGTTACTGTGTCATTAACACCAATTGGAGCAGTATTCGAAGTCATTTTTAGAATACTTTCACCACGAATTTTTTCACCAATCTGGAATCTAGTTGAAGAGAATTGTGTAGCATTCATATATTCATCATCTTCGTTTGTATATACGACGCTACCAGTTACGGTAGTATCAAAGTTTGCTCTCCAGATAGTGAAACAAATATCTTGATTTTGTCTTGGTGTGTATGTTCTATCGTTAGCAGAAGTAAACATAACACCAACAGCGGGTTGTTGATCAATTAACGCACCCGTTACAGTATCAATACCACCCAGTTCTGCGATCCAAAGACGATAACTAGGATCTGAACCTTCTGGTTTTACAACAAAACAATACTCTTTATCACCGCGTAAATATACCGGTTCATCAAAATAGAATGGAGTTACAAGAGAACCATCATTTGAAACGTTTACATCTTCTGGATTAATTCTCTTGAAACCAAATGGTACGCGAATACCAGTAGGTGAGCCATTTACAACTTCTCTAATTTCTACAGCAATGCCAGCCGTAGTACTTTTTTCAGCGAAATACAAATCTATACAAGAGACAAAGATACCATCTGCGCCATTACCGAACTTATTGTCTGTGAAGTTTAGATTTTGGAATTCAAAATCTCCTATAGAAAACGATTGTGCCACAGGATCTCTATGTAGTTGTACGCCTTCAAATTCACTAATTGTTACTGTATTTGTCTCACTAGTTGTATCTGTAGTAATTCTTGCTTCTCTAGTAGTAAGTTCAATACCTCTTTCACTACTAGCAAGACCAGAAGAAATAAAGTTTTTAGTAGCACTAGTTGTTTGAGTTCCGTCTTGTGTGGTTGTATTAGCGATATCTTGTAACTTGAATGGACGCTCACCGACTCGGAACTTTAATGTATCGTTGTTTGGAATAATAAAGACACCATATACAGCACCATTAGCATTTGTATTCAAAGCCGCTTTAAAGGCGCCAGTATTTGCATACTCTTTTGTAGTTGGTTTAACGTAATCATTCACGAGAATATTATCAAAATAAGGATATACGCGAGTATTTGGTCTTAAACCAGTTGCTGTAAACTGTACTTCACGAGATCTCATGAATGGAACAATATCTGTTCTTGTGATAAAAGCGCCAGTTCTTTGTGTTCTAGTAAATGGTTCTACGTTAATTCTAGTTTTAGTTATTGTTTCTGTTTGTGTAGATGTAACCTTAACATCATCGAGTGCACTATGGGCATCTGCGAAACTACCGAATCCAATACCACCTTGATTACCACCAGCACCTTGGAAGTCAACAAATGCGACACCACGCACTTCTCTAGTTGTATTTACTGGACCTCTAGCAATATCGCTAACTTGAGTAAATCCATCTAGTCCTTGAAGACTACTTGCGATATCTACTTCCAACTGAACATCAGGTTCTGTAGTTGTATCAACGAAATGATCTGCTTCAGGAATAAGATTTAGATTACCAACCCAGTTAAATGTTAGTTCTCCGACTGGATTGATAAGTTTAGATGCATATGGTTGATCAATATAGATATCATTGGTATAAGGTAGAGTTAACAAAGCTCCTGGTTGTGAAGTTTGAACAGCAGAAATAACACCAGTGGCAGCATCACCATTTCTTTTTAATGTAGAAGATACTATAAATGTACCTGTTGTATTATGCAAGTACAATCTTACATTACTAGTATTGGAAACTACTGATCTTACAGTACCAGTAGCAGTGGCTGAACCAAAACTACTACCTAAGTATACAACATCATCATTTTGATAAGAGTTAGTATTAGAGGAAAGATCTAATCTAATCGCTTTATTTTTATTTGTAACATTCGTTGATAGTGTTGCATTATAAGCAATATCAATATTTTGTAAATCATACTTAGGTATAAGTTCACCTAGTTTAGTATTCATAGAGATAGAATAGGCAGGATCAGTAATATTAGAATTGTCTGTTCCAAAGAAGGAATCTACAAATATACCGTTCTTAAATCTATCTAGACCATTACCATCAGGAACATTTAAATCTCTTGCAGATTTTTCTAGAATATTAAGAGCAGTATAATATTCTAGTCTATCTATACGACTTTCAATCCCAGAGATATCTTGCATAGTATATCTTCTCTGGAAGAATGGTTTTACTCTTACAGCAAGATCTACTCTTGGTGAATCAGTTTGAGGATCTTTATATGTTAATGCGTTTTCATAAGATAAAGAAGGATATGCAGGAATGTTTAGTAAGGCGATAGTCATAACCTCTGCTGGTTCTGCTGGAGGATATGCTTTTACTGCTGGAATACCTTTGACAACCTTTTTTGTACCATTTTTACCAATAACGACTCTATCAACTCTTGGAAGATAGTAAACAACATCAGATGTAAAGTTTTTATCTGGAACAGGCACATATGAACCATTTGTACCATCAATATCAAGAGTTGTTGATTCTGCTGGATTAACAGCCGAGTTTACTAATGTAGTTAAGTTAGTATTAGAAGCACTCGTTACGCGAGGCCGGAAGTCTAAACTATCTCTTAAATCATAAACTTGATTTGTTGTAGTTGAAGAAAATCTTGGAATTTGAGGAGTAGTAATAGCAGTAGTATTAGCCGTAGATTCATTGGGATCTATTGAATAAGAGTCTACACTAGAAAATCCAATACCACCTGATCTGTTGTGTTCGAAATAATCAAATTCTACTACAATTCTATCAGTCGTTTTTAGTACAACATCACTTGTTGGTTTTATCTGAAGTCTTGAAGTACCATAAATGTTGTCATTAGTGTTTCTCCAAATACGAAATTCTTTTACAAGATTTCTATTTTGAGTGTTATAGGTTGGACCTACATATACCGCACGAAGATTAAAAGCGTCTGCAACACCTAATGACCATGGACCAGCAATTCCTGCACTATGTGTAGATAAATCAAGTCTGATAAATCTGCTTTTTCTAACAGTTTTAGTTATACCAACAGCGGTTTCTCTCTTATTATTAAAGAAAAGAGTCATGGTTGGGTTTGTAGTAAATACTTCTTTTAAATCAAAGGTTGCTTCAGTCGTAGAAGTAACAGTTACAGTTCTTTCAGCGGGGCTACCATTATTAGTACCATTCTCTGTTAGATCAAATATATGTCCCTGTGGATAAATTCTGTATATATTCTGTGGTGTGTCGTCGTTTGTAGTACCATCAATAGTAGGATTAGTTGTAAGAGTATTAGCACTATCGATACTTACAATTCTACCATAATTATTTGCATTACCAATAGTAACAAAATCACCTACTGTAAATAATGTATTAAAGTTTGTGCCAATACCATTTAATGTATTCGCGCCATGTTGAATACTACCAGTAAATCCAGCAGTAGCATTAATAGTCGATTGAGTCATAAGAGTGAAAGTTCTCTTATTTGAATCGTTTAATGCGCCGACACCAAAAGGTAATTCTTCTGTACCGCCAGGATGCACACCACTTAATGTTAGACTAGCAGTACCTGATGCACCTGTGAAAGATAGACTTGCTTTATCTTTGAATTCATAACTAGCATTTACAGTACCTGAAGTGGTGCTCAACTGTTTTGTGGCTGTAGTGCCTAGTTTCCAAATCCCCTTATTAAAATCAGTGTCTTTTAATACAGCAATTGTTACCGTCGCGGCGCTGCTACCACCACCTGTTGTACCAATTGAAACAGTTTCTAATACAGTATCTGCTGAACTATCAGGACCACTAGGATTATTAATATAAAGAGATCTAACATCACCAAAAGATTTGTTAGATGCAGTCATCTTTATATCAAATAGATATAATCTATATCTTGCTGTATAATTTCCTTGAGAACCAGATTCCCATTCAATACCGCGTACTTTTGCTGTACCAATCTCTGAACCAGCAGCCGCGGCCGCGCCAAGTGTGCCGGAAGACACTGCCGTTCCAGCAGTATCTCTAAGACTTACACTAGAATATTGTGTCATATCCCAAGGGCCACACAATTCATTTACAATAACATAGTTACCAAAATTAGTAGTTACGGTAAGTGATGTTTCTGTGTTTGTGGTAATAGCTTTGGTTGTTTCAATGTACTCAGTAGCTAGTGTTTCATTACGATAACCTTGAATATATGCAATACCCGGTTCGATACCAATGGCAAGCTTATTCTTATCTCCGCCTTCACCGGAGGAAAATCTACCAAAGTTTGAACCAGTATTTAAATGCTCTTTTACTTGAGCATTAATTTGTCTTAACTGATAGTTACCAGATTCTTCGTAAGTTCTTTTTGCTAGTTCACGAGCAATACTATTAAATTCAGTATCTTTCTTAATAATCTGGACGTTACCATTTTCCACTTTAAATAATGGTAATAGACTTTCTGTGTTAGCAGTATCAGTAAGTCTTCTTTTTACTAGATTAGGTGTTAGCTTTAAACGGTCTGCGCCTGGAGCCGTATAGTTATAAGAACCAGTGGCATTATCAAGTAATGTTGTATCTGTTACTGATGTTACGATACTTTCGACAGTCTTAAATCCAACTTTATAAGAAGGTGTGGTAGAATATTTTTCTAAAATAATTACTTGTGAGTCTACATTAATAAAATGACCTTTTTGGAATATGATACCGCCACCTGTATGAAAAATACTACCAAAACCAAAAGCATCAGAAGAGATAGTATTTGCTCTTTGTCCAGAACCACCATCAGCAGGTAGATATACTAATTCTTCATTTAAATCAAAAGTTTTATGTACTTTATCAGTACCACCGTCGAGATATTTAACTATAAATGTATTGTAGTCTGGTGCATTGACTTCTGCGCCAGAAGCAGTAGCAATAACTTTAGCGCGAACTCCAGAAGTTACACCTTGTATTGTAACATTAGCAAAAGTAGAAACGGTTACTGTGTTACCACCTGAGTCGTTATCTCTTAACTTTACAAAAGCGACGTTAGCATCATATTGAAAATCACAACCATCGATAACTGTTCCGTCTTTGTAAATATTATCGCCAAATCTAGCTACTTGATCTTGTAGAATAGTTTGAAGCTGTGTAAGTTCACGAGTTTGGACAGCAAGACCAGGCTTAAATAAAATTCTATGATAGTCTTTTAATTTAGCACTAGTTTCGTAGTCATCAAAATAAGGTGAAACATTAAAATTTGTTTCTAATTTAGCCATTTTTTACACAACCTTAAAATCTTACGGTAAGTTTAATATCTTCTGATTGATCGGAAGCTCTAGAGATTGGTAGTCGATTTTCAACGTATAGAATATCACCATCGAAGTCTTTTAAATCTCTTTTATTTATAGAAGATAGAGTAGCTGTTACAGAAGAAGTATTTCCTGTTAACGTTTCACCAGTACTAAATGCACCATCTAGACCAGTAACGCTTACGACACCAGCAGTTCCGGTTGCATTAGTATTCGAGAAAGTTACAAATCTTGCTTTAGCACCACTTGTTCCACCACTAATAATTTCATCAGCGCTAAAAGATCCTGATTTACTTGTAACAGTAAGTCTTGTTGTCATATCGTATACTGTACTATTTGCCTGATCTCCGTTTGCTAGATTAGGATTTGACATCAATCCAATAATACGGAAGTCGTTGTTTGTGAAAAGTGTATTAGATTCAGAACCATCAAACTTAACAGACAACATAACATTATAAGCGCCTAATTCTTTAACAGGATCAGATCCATGTCCGCCATATGGAGCAATATTACCATTTGCAGTAGCACCACTACCATGAGAAGTGTTAGCATCAATCACTATTTCATATTTGGAATAATTAGATCCCTTGTTGATAATAATAATACCATTGATAGAGTTTCCTGTTGTAGAAGAAGCTAATGCAGGTAGAGTTACATTAGCATAAGCTAAAGCCCCTGTCCCATCACCTACCACACTAACACGTGGACCAATATAGTATTGTGACTCTGTATTTGGTGTTGTGGTAAAAGCGCCATTTACCGTTATTGTTTTAGTAGAGCCAACATAATTTACAATTCTTCTTAATTGACCTGAACCCAGACCGCTCTTAATGTATAATGAAGAATAATTATATACGTCATCTGTACCACTAGAATGTGATGCTAGTTGAACTACTGTTGAATTAGTAACTGCTGCAAAAGTACCATTCGTTGATAGATATCCACTACCATTGGCGGTAAGTTTAACAAACTCTACAGCACCATTAACTGCGGCTTGTTGAACATCCCATTGAATAGAAGAATCGTCAGATGTAAGAGTTTTTACAGGAATATAAGAAGATGTGACAAACTTCAACACATCTGATGCAGTAATATTATACATAAACTTCCAACTATAACCATCAGAAGTTTTAAAAGTTGATGTGCCAGTAGCGGTTGGTTCAACTGTAGAAGTTGCTCCATTATTATTATCAATGCATTTGTAAACATTATAAGATGAAGTTACAACATAGAAATTACTAGAGTATAAAGAAGTATTTCTATGAGAATATGGAGTATATACTGTGCCTGTAGTCCAGGTATATCTTGTAGTAACAAATCTTACATCTGTTGCTGTACATCTTTTTACAGCAAGCATATTTCGCCAGACATTAAAATCTGTGTTTTGGATAGTATCAGTAGGTGTAGGCGCAACAGTATCACTTGTTCCCCAAGGCTGCGCTCTACCCAAAAACATATAATATCTTGTGTTAATATTTGCTGCCTCAGTAAAAGACTCATATAATTGAGTCGCATTATTGAGTCTAAATTTATAAGTTACGATTCCTGGCATGTCTCATATTCTCTATTAAGTTTGTTTTATTTATTTATATTATAATTGACGACCTGATAACGCTCCACTACTAATCCAAGCAAATACTCCTTGAGAAAGATTTGCACCTTCATAAGGCGAACTTAAAGCCATCACCACGTTTCCTGAACTAGTAGACGAAACCACGTTTATAGCATACTGTCCATCTGTATTAGCACCGGTAGAATTAAATATAATCATATCCATTTGTGAAGTAATTTGACGCGGATAATGTAGTCTTGAACCAGAAGAACTTGTAGCGGTTTGGGCAAATAATGTATTAGGATAATATGTGGTACCTATATGTATCAATGATCCATTAGTTACCATGTGTGTATCGTTAGCAATAGATACGACCGTCACAAATACTGATTCGTCGTTAGCCTCGTTTCTAGCATATATAGCATCTCCAACATTAAACGAAGTAGTAAAGGTTGTTCCATTACCAATAATCGTATTTGGGGAAGCTGTTAATTGTCTTATATATCCTGGTGTTGCGTCGTTATTATTATCACTATTAGAACTAAAATGTGTAGTGTTACCAAAAACAAGTTTCTTACTATTTAAATCCGTAATTGGAATATTAGCAAAAGCATCTATAGTTGTAGGCACTCCTGTACCTACAGTTGGTTGATCTACAAATGGAGACAAAGTAGTATAGTTATATATGAAAAGTCTACCACTATGTCTATTGAAAGGAGGTTCAACTAGAGATGCGATTGAAGCTGAATTTGGTGTGCCTACATCATTATTGATGAATATTGTTGAATCAAAGACAATACTAGAATCTACATTTAAAACATTTGAAATTAAAACTGTACCAAATAATTTTGTTCCTGCAGGATGTAAAAGAGTATTTACAACCTGTCTGTATGTATCAACAAATTTTTGGGATCTTAATACATAACTGAATTCTTGATAGTAATCATTTTGTAAATATTGATCCCAACTAATAAATCCTTTTGTTGATAGATATTTACCTTCTCTTACTTCTACACCACTAACAACTGGAGAAGCAAGAGCGTTTACAGTGCCTGCTCTAGTTTGGTTTACAATACCAATATTTTCAAACTTAGAATAAGAACTACCTTTATTTGTAATTCCTACGGCGGTTATTGATCCTGGTAGATATACAGCCGATAGTTCGGCGTTATCACCATATATTCCACCATCATGAGGATCTTTTAGACCTTCATTAGCTACATTTGCTAATCTAACAGAAGGTCTTGGTAAAACACTATAACCGGTTCCATAGTTAATCATAGATATAGTTTGAATTGTACCAGTCTCTGTATTCTGAAATAACAAACCATTAATTATGGAACTAGAAACATTAGCAGCGGCTAGATTAGCAGATACAGCGGCGGTATTAGTACCTAAACTTACAAAGGTTGGTCCGGTGTTTAAAATAACATTACTCATAGGTGATATAACGTCTTGACAAATACTTAAAATAGAAGTATTTCCAATAGAAGTAATTTTTGCTTCTGCACCACTGCCACTACCACCGGTAAATACAATTGGCAGATTATTAATATAACCAGAACCACCTGAAATAATAGAAACATTAATAGCGGATTTATCATTAGTAGATATTACATAACCATTTGCACCACTACCAGTATCAGACGTAAATGTAACTACATCACTTGAACGATGAAAAACACCACCTCCAAAACCTCTAGGTCTTAAAATGGTTTTTTCTTGTATTGTAACGCCTTGTAAACTACCAGAGGTAGCATAGATAAAACCTCTTGTATTAGTAACATCTGATACTACTTCTTCACCATCCGAAAAATCTATATTGTTCCAATTAGAAACTACAAGTTCAGTAATAGTAGAACCGAGTTCAATGGTTTGTATTTGTTCTTCTACTCTACCAGTAGCGCCAGTGCTTTGTCCTGTAATTACTTGACCCAAAAAACTATCAAGATCGCTAGAAGATACATTAGTTAATCTGACAATAGTAGGTTGATACCATCTACCATCAGATGTTCTCAAGATATTATCTGATGGAAAATATACTTCTAAATCTTCGTTATATAAAGCTCTGAAAAGAAACTTAAAAGATTTCTCATTACCTTTTTGATAATACATCTCGCGAATATGTTTCGCAAGAAGAGCCTTATCTACTACGGCGTCGTCTGGAATATTTTTATATATTTCGTCGCGAAAGTATTGAAAATAATCTGTTACGGTAGTATCAACATCTGCTCGTGAAAGAAGACTTTTACTGACTTCAATGTAGTTATTGCTTTGTTCTAAGAATTCATAATAAGCCTTAATAAAGGCTTCTAGTTTGGGACCTTCATCCCGAACGAAGTCCGGTAACTGTTGACTTATAAGAGCGGATGTTTTTTTATTAATAGCCATTTTTAGACCGCAAACGTAAATCCAGAAGAGGTAGTTGCAATAGCATTTTCTGTGTTAATAGTAGTACTAACACCAGCTGTTGCTACTGTACCTACTGTTGATGTAATATTATTTGTATTGTCATCAACTGTACTAATAGTTGCTCCAGATATTAATAGTATCTGATTACGCGAAGCAAATATGTTTTTGTTTCTTGGTTTAACTTTCACAGAAAGATATTCGCCATCATACGCTGAAATTAAAGTGTTATTAATTGTAACTAGACCAGTGTCATAGTCTATAATACCAAAATTTCTGTTTCTATATACTTTATCTGTAGGAGTCTGTGTAAAGGACCTTAAAATTCCATATCCGTTGTCATCAATTTTTTGACCACTAATACCATCTATAGTAAACGAAGAAGTAGACACTAGACCATTGAGATGTCCTTCATGTGGATGATATACGGCTTGATTAAATACTAATTGATATGTATTTGTTGTAGTTAGTGGAATAAATCTTTTCTCAATTGTAATATCAGCATCTACAGACACAAAACTGGAATTAACATCTTTGATTGTTTCTATCATTTTGTATAGATAGAATTTTTGATCAAAAGTTCCAAGATTATTTGATTCGTAAGAAATCAGAGAATTCTGAATAATAGTATTTAATTCGCCTGCTGTTAAAGATGTTGTTTGTGGATTGTATCTGACAGTAATCGTTGGATTAATGTAAAGATAAGTAGCATCGACCATTTCAACATCTATAGAAACAGTATTTCTTGTTTTCAATGAAGCTCTAATAGCTTCTTTTCTTTGATTTGAAAGAATTGCACCAGATAGAGGTTTAGTAGCAATAAAAACTTTACCATATACAGCAGGTATATTTTCTTCGCCACCCCAAACACTAATTGATTGAATATCGCCTTGTTCAGATAAAATTATATTCTTATAATCTTGCTTGGTTACAAGTCTATCTTGTGCTTGAAATTTGAATGGTGCATTAAACTTAATAGAATCTATTGTTTCTTGTGGTGCGCCGCCTTGGGCTGATGATGTAGTTGTAATAGTAAAGTTTGAATATCCAGCAAGAGATTCTGGTGCGCTAAACGTATTAGCACCATTTACAGTATTACCTGATGTTACTCTATAGTCTACAATAATAATGTTACCATCTATAGGTTTCTTACCAAAAATATTATCACCAAATTGAATTTCATAAAGATTGTCTTCATTCTCTTGGACAAAATATATTTTTGAAGTACTATTTACAGAAGATAAATCACCAGCAATATTATAAGTAGATACTGTTGTGTTAGATGATGATTCTTGTATTCTAACTGTAAAACTAGTTGTGTCTGTATTTTCGTTAGGTAGAATATATCTTACAGGATTAGCAGTACTTACAGTAAATCTATGTTGAAGTGGTGTGCCTTCTACGATATTAAGAGTACCAGTAAATGTACCATTATCTTGAGGAGACATTGTTGTTGCTCCTGACGTGACAAAGGTATATTCAATACCATCTATAGTAGATGTAAATTGAGTATTAGCAGGAACAGTAACTCCGGTAGGGCTATCATCGGGTGTTATAACAGCAGATAATGCAGCCGTAGCTCCTCTTGCAGATCTTGGTACATAGTTTAACATCTTTGCGCGAGATACAACACTGTTTCTCAACTGCGCTGAATCAAGGAACATTTCATTACCAACCATATTAAGATAGAATGAATTATGATAAGTATTATAAGCTAAAACATCCAATAAAATAGACAAAGTTGAACTGTCAAAATCGTAGTCTGAAAATTCAGTTTGGCTTCGTAGATATGTCTTTAAACTTGTTTTAATATCATCAAAGTTTAATTCAGAAACATTTAATGTTGATTTGTTGCTGGCCATTATCGGATTCTTTCAACTGTAAATTCTAGTTCTGATAATATAGGTGATTCATTGATACGAAATATTATACTAATTGTTATAGCATTGTTGTCTATTCTGTTTGAATTAACGTCTACATCGACAACTGTTACTCTTGGTTCAAATTGTCTTACGGTATCTTTAATGTTCTCTTTAATCGTTATTTCGGTGACTCGATCTAGATTCTCAAATAATAATGCTCTGATATTACCACCGTATAGGGGTTCGAAAAACTTTTCACCACTGTCTGTTAGAATAAGATTTCTCAACGCTCTTTTAATTGCATCTTCATTCTTTAATACTGTAACTTTTTTTGTTACTGGATGAGCTATAAAATTTAATCCTAAATCAGAATAAATGACATCGTTTATAGGCGATGTCGTTCTCGAAGGATTTTTTGCTCCAGAAAAAGTTGCTATTGATACCATAATCTTTTCTCTTGTTTTCTTATATTTATTATTAATATTTAAAGATATCTTCTACAGACTTGTATTTGGACATTTTTTCTGTTTCTATCATCTCTATGTCTGCTATAACAGCCTCAATGTTTTCTTTCCAATAATTTAAAAACTTATTCACTCTTGGGTATTTTGGTTTTATATCCATTGTTTGCCACATGAATTCTTGTATTAGATCTCTATAATCAGGCATATAGTAATATACACGAAGTGAAACTAATACTTTATTTCGTACAAACATTAGAATTCCTATTCTAGATTTTAGGGATAATTAGCCGGATCAGAAGGACCTGCTTTGTCAAGTCCATAAGTTTCTATCTGTGTTGTATCTTCAAAATCTACTTCAACAGCAACTAAGTCTATACCATGAACTCCTGTAGTTGTTGTTATTGTAGTTACAGTATTTCCTACAGAGACCGTACCAGATCCTCCTCCATTTGCAAATATATTAGTTGATCCCGTTTGTGCTTCATTTGGAATCCATGATGAATGACCGGCAGTAGCATCACCTTGTCTATGCCATTTTATATTATTTACAAACACGTTTGGTGATCCTTCTAAAGCAGGATCTGTACAATAAGTCTTATCTCCTATTCTAACAGCCTTTTCGTTATTAGCATAAGTGTCTGGCGAACCAGTAGCATATCTAGTTTGATGAAAAGGATTTGGTGTTTTACTTGGATGTCCAATATGTCTATCCAGATTTGTTCGAACTACACCGGTCATGAATATTGACTCGTCTTATTGAGATGAATTACTTTAGCTTCAATATCAAGTTCGCCATCACCTTTTTCTCCTGTGATGTCCAGATCATATCTACCTTTAATAACTTCTTTTTTATTACCGTCTATTAGTATATTCCAATCACCTTTTATATACGTATTACAATCTTGGTTTATATGAAGATTAACTTTTCCTTCAACTCTGACATAATCGTTTTTTGCTATAATAGTATAATTATCACCTACAACTCTTGTTACTGTATTACCAGAAGCAGAAATCTCTCTGAACGTTCCAGATTTATGATATTCTTGTATTCTTTCATTATTTGGTGTATCATCAACTTCAATCACATGACCAGACTCTGTTCTCCAAACATGATTTTTTGGATATGAAGCTGTATACTTATCTGTTGGTTCGTCCCAAGTACCTTGACCATGCGGTATTATTGAACCTATTTTTCTATTTGCATTTTTTATTGTTGGTAAATCAGGACTCTCGTTTCTAGCAAGTTTATCAACGTCAGGTTCATTAATATAGGAAGGATAAACACCGTTAGGATCATTAAATCCCTTTTCTTTATTTGGCAGTTCAGTAGGTATACCAGCAATTGAACCAATCACCATTGGTTGTTGTGATTTCTCTCCATCTAAGAAAAATCCTACTACCCACGTACCTTCAACAAGTCCAGTAGGAGATCTACCTACCCCACTAATAGCGGCAGATGTGATTGATTGTACACATTGCGCCCATGGTAACGCTTCTGTAGGAAGTTTTTTCTTATCTTCTGTATGATAAGTATAACACCTCACCCTGACTCTACCAAGTTTTAATGGATCGTTTCGATCTTCAACGACACCAAAAAACCATATAAGATTCATACCAAAATAACTATTTTTAACTTTATCTGAGACAGCCATAATAATATTCCTTATGTGTATCTACCGGAGTATTTTTTATTCACATCAACAAAATAACTATCTTTAGTTAATGTTAGATATGTAAAATATCTACCTTCATTGCCAATAAAGTTATGAGTTAGAGAAGTGATTAGAAATTTATTATTTTTCTTATTTCCAAATAAATGTGAATACGGATTCATTTTATCTTCTTCTAAACTAGAAGAAATTGGAATATTTACATTTACTGTTTTACCACAAAGTAGATTGCTATTTCCTGGAACTGCTATTGTCAATGTAGTATTATCTAAAAGATTAAATTTCATTGCTTTTCGACCATAAGATTTGTAAGCGGTATCAGCATGAAAAATAAACCTGTCATTTTTTTCTGTTATTCTATTTTTAATATATTCAATTTCTTGATATGTATCGTTGAACAATCTTGCTACATGATATTGTTTGTTTGATTGGCCTGTATCTTCTTTGAAAATGGATTCATCTATAATGATATTATTTCTGTCTAGAGTCTTGAATTTATCTTTACTTTTTTGAATATTCAGATAGTTATTAACTATCGACTTAAATCTTTTTGTTATAGGATCAATTACATCAATTCGATTACCAAATTTACCACCACTAGACCCTCTAATTACATCATTACCTCCTGTATATTCAATCTGACTTATAGTTACATATCTGGTATTATTATCTACTTTATTTAAAGTTCTTTCTTCGATACCATGGTCACCCATTATAAAAGTTTCTACAACGTCTTGTTCTAAGAGATAGCTTATAGGTGTGAAAACAAATTCGTCTCTATCTTCATAAAAGACAAAATCCGAATCAGGATATTCTGTTGACCTAGAGTTATCAACACATCTCTGAATAAAATCAAAAGGTCTTTCACCATTTACTGTAATTGATTGCAATCCATCAGTACTATCTGCTGATAGTGTTTTTTTAAATTTAGGATAATCTATTAATCTAACACCTCTAAATTTTATATTCGATTTTAGAACATAAGAATCAAAGATATTTTTAACGATTTCTGAATAAGTCTTGCCTACAAAATTAATGTCTATATTTGTTAAGCTATCAATCATACCTTCAATAGATATTAAACCAAGCGTATAATGTTCTAATTTATCATCAACTTTAGTTCTATTATAAACAGAATAAACAAAAAACGTTTTCGTTACAAAAATGTTTCCAGATTCAGGAGATCTAAAACGAATCGTAAATAATTCATCTCCAATAATAGGTAACTTATCTATTAGACCAAGACCATCCATTATAGAAACACTACCATTCATACAATAAGAAAATATATTTTCTTGTATAACTAAATCTGTGATACTATAACGAACATCTATAGATGTTCCGTTTGAACCTAATAGATTAGCCAATTCTATTTCAATATTTTCATTTAAAAATTCTGGTTGTGCCGCCATTATCTAAAAACATCCGATAATTCTGAAAGTACGCTTCCTAAAGTATTTGTATCAACATAAATTATATTTCTTTTATTATCATTTAATTCTACTTCATAATCATATTTACTAATAGATTCTTTAACTGTGGTAGATAAAGTATTATAAGTCGTTAAATCAACTTTCAATGTTCTTTTTGGTATAATTGTTCCATCAAATAGAACCTTTTGTTGATTAAGTATCTTTCTATATTCATGAACTGTACTTTGAGCAGCAGGAACACTACCATATCTACTTTCAATATAAGATATGAAATCTCTATATCCTAAAGGCCAGTCATAGATAGGATCATGCATATTATTAATAAGTAAAAGAAACCAACTCAAATCAGATTGTCCATATAATTCAAACGCTACATTATCCGGTCTTTGCGCTTCTTGAACAGTATAAGTATAATAAAAACCACGATTCTTTTTTATCGTTTCTACTATTTTATATCGTAACATGATATTTGTTACGATTTGAGATTTGTTTTTAAACTTCAAATCGTATGAGATTTTTGGAAAGTTATTAAAATAAAAAGACATTAAGTACCTGCCTAGGTTGCTTGATTATATATTTTTATTCTTGTGGAGCTTGAGCTTGAG
>Ga0208795_1000471_pt1 | contig 19524 bp, 23 predicted proteins | sample CB_VirMetaG_6_FD_184541 | JGI IMG/M metagenome (GOLD analysis project Ga0208795, IMG submission 184541) | Freshwater to marine saline gradient viral communities from Chesapeake Bay - CB_1508_2 Viral MetaG (SPAdes) (version 4) | ecosystem: Environmental > Aquatic > Marine > Coastal | place: USA... | reverse complement strand
GATTGGGATTTAAATTAGAGAAAAGAAAAGTGGCACTAGAAGGAAAGCTTAAAATGAAAACGATTGTTGAAACGACTGGTGGTGGACTAGAGGGCTTGCTGGGAGAACGCATCACAGTATGGTGCTGCAACTACATCTACGCAGGCGTGCTGGAGGGCGTTGGGGATCATGATATCAAGCTCACCGATGCTAGTATTGTGTATGAGACTGGACCGATTACAGATTCTGGATTTGAAAACGCAGAGAAACTGCCGAGCGATTGGTATGTCCGCACCTCAGCGATTGAAAGCTACGGGGTGATGCGATGATGCTAAGAAATAGGTCTAGGTCTTGGTGTTGGGCTGGGTCTGTGTCTAGGTCTGGGTCCGGGGCTAGTTCGAGGTCTTGGTCTAGGTCTGGGCCTATGTCTATGTCTATGTCTATGTCTAGGTCCAAGTATAGGTCTAGGTCTTGGCCTTGGTGATGACTTAACAACTGAAACAACGGTACTAAACGCCGCCACTTATTAATAAGTACCGACACATTTTTACTGGAGGGATTGAAATGACAATGCCACACCTTGAGAATTGCCCACATGACAGTAACGGATGGTGCCTTGACTGCGTTAAGAGGATGCACGATAGGCTAGAAACCATGGAGTTTACTGCCAATATGATGTACGACATCAGTGGTGAGCAGAGAAAGACTATTCGGTACTTGCTAGATAAATTGGGATCACCTGTTGGGCAGGATGAGTAAGCAGCGTCCAAAGTGTTACAGTTATTAAAACAGAAAGAGGGTCTGAAATGACACAGGTACGCTTTACCTGGGGGGAACTGCGAGACATAGCAGCTATTATGGAACTACTGGACAGTCAGTCTAATGGCGATGCAATCAGCCAGTTCGCTGGCGGAACTCTTGAGTGGTTTACCGCGAACGAGTGCGAGGGGTGGATCGAGTGGGACGACGACCAGTTCTGGTTTGTGCCAGCATCGAACATCGCCGCTGGAGAACTGGATGAGTACCGCGATTTGCACAAAAAGAACCAGGAGGAAATCTATAGGCTGCGAACGCAGGTAGGCCAATTTACTGAGTTACTTGACGATGGCTATACAAACTGGGGATGGCAGCACTCGTGGACGGCTGAACGACAAATGCAGTTTGACACATTGAATAGAAGGCCAGGGTGGGTATCGAATACATTCAGAGACTACGAAATGCACTGGAACACTCATCACAAAGTGTTCTATCGAGTAGCCAGCGAAGATATTGACATTGAGGCACGCCAGCAGGCTTTGGATGAACTGACCGAGCAGGCTGAAGAACTGGATATGGGGTACTAACAGTCGGGGTTTGTAGCCGACATATTCCTACTGGAGTGGGAGCCATTGATATTTATGTACCATGCGAGCCTTGCGAAAAGTGCGGGGCCTATATTATTTACACAGATGAGGAAGCCTTGATACGGTGCGAAGCTTGCAAGCATCCGAGGCCTGTTAAACATGGCAAAGAAGAAACAGAGTTTTGCGAAACTAACAAAAGATTACCTCCAACTGCACGGAGCAGCGCACATCGAAAAAACCGAAACCTTTAATGCCTTTGGTCGCAACAAAAACGACCTATTCGGTTTTGCAGATTGGACTGCCATTATGGATTTCGAGTTTCCTGAGTTTTGGTTTGTCCAGGAAACAAGTCGTAGTAATATATCTGCTAGGAAAAAGAAGATCTGCAACTCTGGGATTGCTCGCCTAATTGTTGATAACTTAATGGCAAAGATCATAATCCTTGGATGGGATAAGGACAAAGATGGCAAATGGCGTGTTAAAAAGGTTGAGATCAAAGCTGAAGACATTGTCGCAGGATTTCTCGCCGCTGGCGAACCTGAAGAACCTTATTGGAAGGAAGGCTGAAAAAGTCATGTCCACATTTTTAGAAAAATGGTTGGTCGCTGCTCTTGGGTCTTGGAAGACGACGGCTCTTGGCCTGCTTGGCCTTGGTGCTGTACTGACAGCAGAAGGGTTGCGTCTTCTTGACGGTGATCCTGAGACTGTGGCAAACTTGGAGGCAGTGTTGGTTGCACTGTCTGTGTTTTTTGGTTTGTCGTTAGCTAAAGATGACGACAATTAATTTATCTGAGAGAGGGACGTAGTATGCCAAGTGCAAACAGTGTTGTTCTTGTGGGTCATATCACAAGAGACCCAGAAGTGAAAAACCTCAGTGGCGACCTCAAAGTTCTTGAGCTAGGGGTCGCGGTGAACAATCGAGTAAAGAAGGGCGGCGATTGGATCGACGAACCATGCTTTATCGATTGCACAATTTGGGGGCGACAGGCAGAGTATGTCGCGGAGAACTCTAGCAAAGGTGACCCCATCTATGTCCAAGGCACGTTAAGAATGAACACTTGGGAGAAAGATGGAAAGAAAGTTACTAAGCATGTTCTTAGCGTTGAGAAAAGCCAGCTACTAAAAGGTAAGTAAGGATGAGATTAGCAAATGCCGTTCGCCGTCGTCGGGTGCGTCGTTTTGCTCGCGTTGTCTGGGAAGCCATCGAGAATAACGATGGCGACCCCGTCAAGGCAGAGACTGAGCTTCGCTCGAAGATTACGAGCATACCTGTGCTTGTTGAGCTTGGTCTTATTCTGCTCAAGCTTCTTCTTGATTATTGGATTAATCATCGTCGTGATGAGCGTACAGCAGTTATTGAGCTATTGTCTACGGCGGCTGTTCTCGAATCTGAAGAGATGTACATGATTGCAGAAGATCTTCAGGATGAAGGAATGGGGTCTTTGGCTAAAGCTGTAAGATGGATGGCCATGAACTCTGACCAGTTAAACGACCCAGAGACTTTTGGCGAACAAGAGATAAAGGAATGACATTATGAACTCGCCCGCAGGCTCAAGCGTGAAAAACAATATCTCAGGTGTGAACCTGAACACAGTCATGATCATTGGGTTGGCTGTGGGCGGATTCTTTTATGTTCGAAATGTCGAGCAGAAGGCGAATCCACCTGCTGTAGCACAGGTCATTTCAAAACAAGAGGCTGACTCTTTGAGCGACATGTTCAAGCAGGGTATTCCTGTCATCAGAAGCGGGGTCCACAAGAATTGCGTTGACCTGGGAAACTCTATCGAAAGCTATTTGTTTTTGTATTTTGAAGAGCTTAGTGATCCAGCGAAGGATTGGGTGGATCAGGCTCGCCTTAAAATTGGTGTGACATTAGGGTCTCAGAACCTTGAGCAGTCAAAGCAGATAACGCCGCAGGACCGTGAGGCGTTGGCTATTCTTTTTCAACAGTTGTCTGATGAGGCAAAGACTTTGGCAAATTAGGAGTGCCACATGGCGGATCTTCCTTTTGGTTGGGTACCAGATGAGGATGGGCTTCAGGAGCAGACAGAGCAAAGATATTGGTATGATGAAGCTCAGCAGCAAGTTCAGTCATTAATTGAGGCAGACGATAATGAGGATACATTTCATTACCGGGCTCTTCGCCAGTTTCGGCCAGCTCAGTATCGTGATGACCGCCTCTTGTCTTTGAACCAGGGATCTGTCGGCAGTTGCGTTGGAGTTGCGACTGCAAGACTGATTGATCACCTACAAGCGTTAGACATTTCTTTCAGAAACCAGAGTGAAACATTCTGTGGCTTGACCTGTCCAGAATGGTGTTACGCCACTGGCAGGGAGGCTGGTGGTATGCTTGGTGGTGGCGATGGCTCGACCAATTCGGGTCAACTCAAAGCGTTGGAGCGGTTTGGAGTTTTGTTTCAGCAGGAATACCAGGGCTATGATTTGAGGAAGTATGAGACGGGGCGTTGCCGCGATTGGGGCAAACGTGGTGTTCCAGAGGCCTTGAAGGCTGAGGCAGTAAAGCACAAGCTTCTGAAGTCGTACAGGGTTCGCAGCGTGGCTGAGTGGTGGTCTTTGGCAGGTGCGGGTTATCCCATCAACCTTTGCAGCGGATGGGGCGGCTCTGGTTCTCGCGATAGCGATGGCTATATGCGTAAGAATCAAAGATGGGCTCACTCCATGGGTAACCCTGGCACAAGACGCAAGCATTCAAGTCGAGGCAAAAGTTTCCTCATATGTAATTCGTGGGGCAGTGGATGGGCTAATAGCGGTGCTATTTGGCCTGATGATATGCCTTTCGGATCATTCTGGATTGGCGAGTCGGATGCGTCATGGATCATTAAAAATGGCGAGGTGATTGCCTATGCAGATTTCGAAGGCGGTTTCCAAAAGCCGTATCAATGGAACAAGGAAGTCGATTGGAGTAAGGATGATGTCAACATTGAATGGGGTGATGACAGTCCTCAGTTCTAACTTGTGTAAGGAGTGTTTCAGTGTTGAACTGGAAAGGTAAGTTAGTTTTGTTGTTGTTGGTTGTTGGCGTTGTTGCTGGCCATTTCGCTTTGAAAAGTGGATTTGCTTCAACGGATGTCAGTGATGCAAGGAGCCAGTGGAGCTGGGTGCTAACTAGCATGGGCGATGTTGGTGGGGTGATCCCGGCTCCTAGCACCGATGTTTGTGCAGATTGTAATGGCGATGGTTTTGTCGGTGACGGCAAGATCAGAGTCGACTGTGATACTTGCAATGGCACGGGGAAGGTAACGTCCTTGGAAGCATGGTCGTTTGTTTCATCTAGAAAAGCTGAAGCCTGTGCCGATGGTGCATGTTCTTCTGGCTCGGTCATTGCGGCTCGTCCTGTGCGTCGTATGATTGCAGATCGTAAACATCATCCAGTGCGTTTTGTTCGAAATAAGTTGCGTTGTCGCTAGAGGGGACTGTTCAATGAGAGAAGAGACGAAGGCCTATAAACTGGCACAAGAAGTTCAGGCTGAATTCACCAAGTGGGCTGAGGATGTACACGATGTACCTTTGTCGCCTAATTTTTATTTGGCCTTGGAAAAGCTAGTTTCTTTCGATTTCAACCAACTGGAGGAGGCGTTTCGTCCTTCCTCATTGATCACTTATCTCGGGAGGCTGTCGAAGCTTTCGAATGAAGTATTTGAGGCGATTCAACTGAGAAGTCGATATCGTCCAAGCGTTGATTTCTTCCAAGCATTGCATCGTGTTACCAATGAAATTTTCAGATGGCCAGATAGCTATCAAGGTGAAAAGACGGCTGAATCAATTGATCAATTGCTAAAGCAAGGTCTGACCTATTCTCAAATTGGCTTGAAGTATGAGATGATCAACCCGCTGAGCCGAGAGGGTGACGGTGATGCTATTCGCCGTGAACATGAAAATCCCGGTTCTGTCTTCGGTGCTGACTGGATGTATCCTCCTGAGGTCAGAAGGCGAGAGCTTCGGGCTCAAGTTGAAGCGTGGTTAAAATCTGATGCCAAGGCGTTGGAGGATTGTGGTAAACAAGAGCAGGCGGTTGACATCGAGTCGATTAAGACCTTATCTGAAGCTTATGAAGCAAAGCTTTCTATTGGTGCAGCCAGCGACCTTTTGGGCCTCCCTGTCATTCAAGTTCAAGAGTTTTATGACCGAGAAGACGCTGCTGAAGATGATCTTCGTGAAGATGATGCAGATGATCCGCCCTGGGCTCAGGGCATGGCATTTGAATCTTTATGCTTAAAAGCCAGTGAGCTGGGTATTGTGACTAGAAAAAACATGAAGAGGGCTACCGTTATTCAGCGGATAGAAGAGGCGATTGAAAATGGAAAAGGTGCGGAATCAACAGTATGAGAAGCTTCTGAATAATCCAGAAGCACGCAAGGCACTTGATGCATTCATTGAGTCACAGTTTGTTGAAAGTTTTGATATTGAGGCGGAAAAATCGCATTGCCCATATGTATTGCGAGATGCCCGAAGCAGCCTCCCTGGTGATCCTGTGATCATGTGGACTGGTCTTGATGATCAAACTGTAAGGATCGTGAGGAACGGTAAGATTGGGGCCATCGTCCGGTGGGATAACGATTATTACTATGCTGTTCATTACAGTCGGCAGAGCAACATGACTGAAGCTGAGATGATGCGATGGGCGGATTTAAAGAAGTGAATGACAAGGACAAGGCAAAGAATCGCCAAAGAAAGCAGGACTTTCTGTCTGCGTTGCAGCAGACCAAGTCTATAAAAAAGGCGTGCAAGCTTTGCGGTTTTAATGTCACTCATGTAAGCAAGTGGGCACAGAATGATAATTGGTTCGCGGATGAGCTTAAGCTTATGCAGCGAACTATATTGCTAGAGCTTGAATCCCTTGCCTTTGACCAAGCTTTGGATGGGGACAGTCGACAGATCCAGTTCTTATTAAAAGCTTGGGCTCCTCAGAGGTACGCTCCCAATTCTAGTGTGAACATCCAGATGCAAGACAAGACTGATGTTCGCGTGGCAGGTCAAGATCCTGACAAGATTAAAAGTGAGATTGCAGATAAGCTGCTCGAAACCATCAAGAAATTACCGGGAGGGCATGAACTGATGGGGAGGGTGGTAAATGATGAGTCCCGTAAAGAAGACTCATAAAGATCAGTTGATCATTGATTTGCTATGGGATTGTGGGATCACAGTTGGCCTGTCTGGTTCAAGCTCCGATAAGTTTGAATTGATTGTTCATGGAGGCATTAATAAGGGGTTCGCTGAGAATGTTGTCAATGATAATCGAGATGAGATAAAAGACGAGCTGCGTCTTTTGCAGCAGGCTGTGTTTTTTATTGAATGTGCGGACAACCTTGGGTTTTATTTTCACGGATGTGATGAAGAGATTGGCGGCGAGGTTTTGTTCGCGTATGACATTGATGAGGATTTCAGTGACGAGATTTTTGATTCGGCCCACTATTTAAAAGAGGCAATACGATTCCTTTCTAAATCCGGTTTTCTAGAGCCGAGAATGTTGGGGGACAATGAGGAACGGCTCGAAGCATGAGCATCAGACAGTTAGGGAGGCTGTCGGAGCTTTAGAACGAAAACTTGAGCGAATGTATTTCAATTTCCAGCCGAGACCTGATCGGATGGAAGATTGGGATATGCAAAGTAGCTTCTATAATTCCAAGCACAAGGGAATCACATTTCTTCTCGGTGGTAATGGTGCTGGAACAACGACCTTAGCATTGGCAAAGGCAGTAAAGTTTCTTCTTAGAGATCAGCCGCCGCCACGGCCAGCGACTCCGTTTTGGATTATTTCGGAAGGCTATCCGATGGTCATGGATGTTGCTTGGAATGAGAAGCTTTGTGGGCGCGGTTTGCTGCCAGAAGAAGAGGTGCAGTGGGATAAGATTGATTGGTATAAACCAAATCAGAACTGGCCTTTCAGAATTCCATTGAAGCCGTGGCCCGATCATGATCCAAACAATTACTGGGTAATTGAACTTAAATCTTATGACCAGGGACGGTCAAAGATGCAGGCGTCGTCTATCGGTGGATTTGTTTTTATTGAGCAATGTCCGTTCTCCTTGATCGAAGAGGTGCTTCGTGGGTGCCGAGACTATAATTACGCAGGTGCTAAGCTTGCTGAGTTTACTCCTATTGATCCTCATCTTTCTCGCCCGCTCGAAGACATGATCAACAATGGTTCATTGCCTGATGATTGGGCGGTGTACTATTGCAACACGAAATGTGCGATGGAAGCTGGCCATGTCAGCAAGGAATGGTTTGACGAGTTCTTCGGGCTTGTGTCTGAAGAGATGCGTGAAGTCAGGATGCGAGGGGCGTTTGCTAGCTTCGAGGGTCTGGTTTACCCTACATTTAACCAAAGAATTCATGCAGATGATAATTTGTATGAATCATTCACTCAGGGCATGTATCATTATAGATCGATAGACTGGGGGTCTGGGCCTGAGAATGCGTTTGTTTGTTTGTGGGCAGCGCAGGATTCTGTGGGGACTTGGTATGTTTACGATGAGTATTATTCGACAGATCAGTCGATGACTTACTTGGATCATGCTGAGCTTATACAGAGAAGACACCCATGGCCTAATGATGTCTGGCACGGTCCAACATATGGAGATCCAGCATCACCGGGCTTGGCCCGGCTTTTTGGTCAACATGGAGTACCCGTTAGTTCGGCTAACAATCAAGTTCTCGAAGGAATTGAGAGTGTGAGACTTGCTTTGCAGTTGCAAAATGGCGATGCAAAATTGATCGTTGACTCAAAGCGATGTCCAAATCTTCTTAGGGAAATGCAAACTTACGTTTGGGAAAAATCCAAGGGCGGCAAGTTCAACAGGAATGCTGCCCCACGCCCTCTGAAGAGAGATGATCACTCATGCGATGCCCTAAGATACCTGATACACACAACGGGACAGGTGAGAGCGAAGAACTCAACGTCCAGCTCAAAGATAATGCCAAAGAACCTGACGAGGTTCGTAAAGTAGAAGAAGTCAACTCGCTTGATAGGACTGTCTATCTGGATCGCAAAGAAGCTTCTGATTTTCTGACAAGGACGACGGGCAAAGTAATTACGCCAGAAATGATTAGCAGGTTTTGGAGGGTGCAGGGAAATAAGTACGGGGGACTGGTTAAGTATAAGTCTGTCCTGTGGATGCACGAATCCAGCTTAATCAAGCTGATGAAAGCAATTAGGGCTGGTGCAGATCTTGAGTCAATTGAGTTTGAAAAGGACTTGTATAAGAAAGTAGGGATGCAGCGGCTTGATAAAGTTTACATAAGCGAAAAAAAGGCCATTGACATCAACAAGGACATTGTTCAGGAGCTGGCACCGATGCATTATCTGACTTATCTCGACAAGCTTGGCAGAGGGCTTATTCAATGAAAAGCAAAGAAGTCTTGTTTGATAGTGAATGGCTTGAGCAATTGCATCAAAGTACATGCGACAAGTGTCGGGATGTAATGACTAAAAAGAACAGTGACTACGCCAATCCAGATCACTCTCAAAATGTATTTGCCAACTTTGAGGCCAGTCGAGTGTTTAACATCCACCCAGTCATGGGTTTGCTCTTACGGGTTCAGGACAAGCTCAAGAGAATTGAGAGCTTCGTTGAGAAGGGCAGTTTGGCGGTCAACGAAGAGAGCTGGGCTGATGCTTGTGACGATGTCGTAAATTACATGATTCTTTGCAAGGGATTGCTATTGAAGGAGTCATTGGGAGTTAAAAGTGACGATTAATAACCTAACCTATCTAAAGTCAGTTTCGACTAGGCTTGAGCTTGATGGTGATTTGCAGGCTCACACGGCATTAGCCCAGGCAGTGATTGAGATATCGATGCTCAGGAAGATGCTAGCAGACTCTCTTGATGGACTCGTCACAGAAAATGACCTGGGGGATAAGATGTCATGTGTTGTGGAAGAAGCTCGCCGTAATAGAAAGTATTACGATTGGCTTTGATCGTCTTGTTTCTGAAAATCCAATAGGATGCATCATATGGTTAGGAAAATACGCATCCTAGATAAGATTTGGATTTTCAGGCGAGTCAAGAATCTTTCCAAGAGAAAGGGAGTTTTTGGTCTAATAGATCATCCGACAGCTAAGAACAAGACCCTGTCCATTGACGCTGATCTGAGGGACATGCATGAACTTGAGATCCTTATTCATGAGTTTTTGCATGGAGCAGATTGGACGAAGGATGAAGAGTGGATTGTCGCTGCATCCACTGATTTAGCCAAGTTTCTTTGGAGATTAGGGTATCGCAAATGCGAACATTAGTCATTGGTGATATACATTTGCCATTTGAGCATCCGGGGTATTTGCAGTTCTGTCTTGATATTTACGCAAGCTGGAATTGCGATTGCGTTGTGTTTATTGGTGATGTTGTTGACGCTCATGCGTTGAGTTTTTGGGATACTGATCCTCACGGGTATTCTGCCGAGGAAGAAGCTAGAGTCGCTGCTGAACATCTTATTGAATGGAATAAGGCCTTCGGCGTGGCCAAAGTATGCATTGGGAATCACGATGAAAGACATTATCGCAAAGCACGGAAGGCGGGGATTCCCGACAGGTATCTAAGAACATACAATGAGATTTATTCTGCTCCCAAATGGGAGTGGGATTTTGACCACCGCATTGACGGTGTTTTATATACCCACGGAACGGGGTGCAGCGGCAAGGATGCCGCAATTAATCTCGCCATCCAAAAGCGTAGTTCAGTTGCTATAGGCCATACCCATAGCTGGGGTGGAGTTAAATACCATAGCAACGATGAGTCTCGCGTCTTCGGGCTTAATGTGGGGTGTGGAGTAGATTCCACAAAGTATGCATTTGCTTATGGAGCCCATATGCCAAGCAGACCAACTCTTGGTGTTGGCGTAATCATTGAAGGCAAAGAAGCCTATTTCGAGCCCATGGGAATTCACGAAGGCGAGCCATACCACAGGAACAAGAGCAATGGCAAGAAATAACAAGATCTTTAATGCAGCAATGAATATAGCTAGAGGCAAAACCAAACCCAGGATTCCGGTTTATTCGGCTCTTGGAAGGATATTTGGCCCAACTGGAAGGATGTTTGGTGCGTTGATTGACATCTTTGCCATTGGTGGGAAGGTGAGCGAAGATGACGTTGCCCGCGCAGCGGAAGTTATGCGTGAGGCACAGCTCCCTTTACGGCCAGCCGCCCTGAGACGGGTCGATCTGAGGCGGTGGGCTTCTCAGCAAGGGCTAGATCCAGACAGTGATTTCAGAGTCGATACTATTCCTGATCGCCGGGTTCGCTTGATTGAGCCAGCAAGTCCCGAGGAGCTTCCTCCAACTAAAGGTGACTTGCCTGGGCCTCGCGGAAGATCTGCCATTCAGGACATCGATATTGATCAGGCTAGAGATACTACCGGCAATGTTAGGCGGGTAAGGCAGGTTGGAAGTCCGGGTTCCAGAAGGCGTCAGCAAGGAACTGTCGATCCTCTGTATGGCGATTACACCATGTCAGGATTGGCAGGTGGAGAGCCAGCGTGGTCTCCTGAAAAGGGTTACCACATTACAACAGACCCGTTCGAGGATGAGGTCTTCTTTGGTGATTCTAGCAATGTTTATTCAGCTGCCTATGACGAAGATAAAGGCATTCTTTATGTGACTTATCGGGCTCCCGGTAAGGAAGGCACTACTGGCGGGTCAAGTATTTGTACTGGCAAATATCATCAGTATGACATCAGGCCAAATTTGCGTGGCCCTATGTATGCCTATGGATCTGCGGCCAACCCAGTTCCCAAGAGCCTTTGGTCTGAGATTAAATCCACTCAGAGTGCTGGAAAGTTTGTTTGGGATCGTTTGCGTGTGTGCGGAGATTTTGTGGGCCATCAGTATCGATATACATTGGTGAGTCCAAGTATGGAAGGCTCGCTGTACATCCCGAGAAAGGCTGTCGTATATAGAGATCCAGATACCAATAAGGATCGCCTCGGATTTAGGGTAAGGGCTGTTCCAACAGTGGGCCTTGGTAGAAGACCGTACCTAACATCAGACGGAGACTACGTTTCGTAGGTTCGTTGAAAATTTGCTGACGTTATACAATGCCCACACATGTTGTGGGCTTTTTTATTGGTGTGCCATGTTTTATTACTCTGACGAAGTTGAAGCCGACACTTGGAATTCCTTACTAGATTATTCCTATGATTCTGGCTTTATGTCTGAAGAAGTTTTCGAGGAACTTTTGGACGCAAAGGCTAGGCGTTATAGGCTTGTTAGCAGATACGATTCGGCAAGGCCCAGTGATCCAGAGATGATTACTGATTTAGTGGGCATCCCTTCGCTTTGCTGTGCTTACGCCAGAAAGAAGGAATGTTTCCTAGTAAAGTCCTTCTTTTCGGTTTCCAGATTTAGCAGGTCTGCTTTTCGCAGTCTGATGGGGAGCTTTAAGAGGCAGGCGGACAATAGTGGCCGATCAGTTGTTATTTCAATTTCGGAAAGCAATTTGGTTTGCCAGAAGTTGCTCAAGGTGTATGGGTTTAAAGCTCTTGCTGAGAAGGTTGGCATTGCTGCTAGCGATGATATAAGCAAGGAAGTTCATCGCTACATTTTCACTTACAAATCTAATAAGTCTTGAGGCTTTGCATGTCTATCAAGGTCAATGGCGTAGAGTACGATAACGAGTCGCAGGTTCCAGACAAGTATCGAATGCAGAGCGAAATGGGGTCTCGCCAGAGAGATCCTGGGAGCTACAGTACCGACTTAGCTCCTAATGTCGGGCGATCTATTGTTCCCCACATTACGACCTTTTCGGGCATGCTGTCAACGCTTGCTCGGACTTATCGCCAGCACGATGAAGCCATTCGTCATAATGTGCAGAACGCCAACATGATGCGAAGAGACCCAATCATCATGGGGCCACTCTTTGCTAGGCAAATGGCTGTTTCGCTTTTGCAGTGGCGAGTTATTCCTGAAGACCAGTCAGACGCAAAAGAGATTGAAGTTGCCCAGAAGCTCACTTACTTGATGAGCAGGATTCCTCGATTCAGAGAGTATCTACGCAACCTGACTGAAGCTATATGGTATGGACGGTATGCTTGCCAGAACATTTGGGGATTCGAGAGAGACAAGTCAGGTCATCGTTATAGAACCATTACGGATTGGATTCCATGCAATGGTGACAAAATTGTCTTTCGGTATGACGATGGAACTGGCAAATATGATCCTAAAGAAATTGGCGTCAAGGTTTCGGTAGCACACATCAAGAATGATATTTGGGCAGGGAAGCCCGATGTTGAATACAACGCAGAGGGTACTGCATTGTTCTTTCGCAGGTGGGAGCGAAGTCGCTTTACCTTGCATAAGAACTTTTTGATGGATGGAGATTACGAAGACCCGACTACCGCAGGCATGATTCATGGTGTTGGTCTTCGCCATTTTCTTTATTGGTCTTGGTATCAAAAGCAAGAGACCTTGGCTCAACTTGCAGAGGTGGTTGAGCGTAGCGGCATGGGTTTTACTGTTTATCACTACCCTGCCGGCAACGCACAGGCGAAGGATGAGATGGAGAGGCTTGCTAAAGAGCAGGCTCATAAGAACCAGATTGTTCTTCCAATGGAGATCACTAATCCTGATGCCTATGGCATTCAGCAGATCCCGCCCAATACGCAAGGCATTATGGCCTTGCAGTCCTTGATTGATGATTACTTTGGAAGCTGGATCATCAAGTTCATTTTGGGTCAATCATTGACCTATCGAGCCGAAGCTGGCACCCCAGGGATCTCCGATCTTCACCGCGATTCATTCTTGCAAATTGTCAAGTATGACAGCCTCGGCGTGGAAGAGACAGTGACCCGCGAATTGCTTTCCATGATCTTGGCATTCAACTTTCCTGAGATGAGAAATGTCAACTTCAAGTTCAAGTTGAACACTGAAGAGGCGGTGCCATTAGAGAAGCTTCAGGCACTGCAAGCTGCATGGAGTATGGGTGCCAAGATTAAGTCAGAGGATGTGATGGGCCTCATTGGACTTAACACGGCAGGTGAGACGGATGACAGCTTGTTCAATCCCCAGGTCACTTCTGCTTTAGAACAATACAAGCAGATGGTCGAGCAGGGTGGGGACATGACTGCATTTATGCCCGGCCCTGAGATGATGCAGCCGTCTGGCGGCGAGGCTCCTGCGGAGGCCCCTGAGGGTGAAGTTTCAGTAGAGGGAGGTCCATCTCCTGAGCTTAGCCCGGAAGAAGAGCAAGAGCTTTCAGCTATGCTTGGCCCTATCATGCAGTCAAAGCAGGATCAGCCTGAGAGGTACGCAAGTGGCATTGCTGGTGCGCCACGAGGTGTAAGCCATCCAAGCAAATTAATTCCTAAAGATGACGCTGAGCTTTATCCTCAAAAAAACAAGTTTTTTGGAGAGTCAAAAGTTCGAGGCAATTATTTTGACTCTCTTTCCAGCGGCGAAGAAAAGTCTATGTCTGCTGGGCAAGGCGAAGGGGATTTGAAGAAGGTCTATCACGGATCTCCTGCTGGAGAATTTCCGATGCATGACCGCAGATTTTTGGGCGCATCGGAGGATCTGCTTTATGGTCCGGGGTATTATCACACAGAAGACCTTCGCATTGCTCAAAGCTACATGGGCAGAGGCAGGGGTAATTTACAAACAAATTACAACGAAAACAAGCACGGGGAAAAGGTTGATAAAGCATTAAAAGAGATGCTTGAAGATGGAATCAACGGCAGGCGGGAGGGAGGAGCCTATGACCACCTGAAACATGTGATGGGGCATATTGGGTCTTTAAAAGACGGCAGCAGCAATGCATTTATCCCCGGCTTTGAGAGCGTTGAAGAAGAAAAAGGGAAAAATGATCGCTACATCAAAAGTCTGCGGCACTTGCTGGTTCACGGTGTTATGCATCAAGATAGTCCGCAACGACCTGACTCTCATCCTGCTAGGGTAGTTTCTAAGGAATTGCAAAAGAGAGCTGGCTATTTTACTGAATGGACTAAGCCAACAGTGCATGCGGTGCATTTAGATATCAAGAATCCGTTTGACGCTGACAGGGAAAAGATAAGTGTAGGTGAGTATCTCGATTATTTAAGTAACCGCGAAGATTTAAAAAAAGGAGCATTGTCGGATTGGAACGTTGACCAGTTTAAAGCAGAAAATGCAGAGCGAAAGTCTTTCATGGAACGGGCTATCAATGCTGAGCGCAATTGGGGAAGGCTTGCTCATGAAAGAGATGAGTTGTTCGGGACTCCAGATGATGATTTGCTGTACGCGACTGATTTTGAAAATAATATTTTTGCCGATACAGAAAGTATTGCACATGACAAAAAGGTGGAAAAGAAAGAGCCAAAGTTATCGCCTGAAGAATTAAAGTCGGCTTATGGATTCAAAAGCGGAGAGCCAGACGCTTTTCGTGTTACAGATTTTGAGCCGAATAAGGTTTCTCACAGAACAAATTATCGAGGCGAAACAGTATGGGGCAGTGACTTATTTCAAGAGGCACGCTCTCGTTTAATAAAAGAAAATCGCAAAAAAGATCCTAATGCTGAAAGGCCAAGTGTTGGTGATGTTTTAAGGTTTTATGGTGATGAAGTTGGATATGATTTTAGCGAAGATCAAATTGAAGCATATGAAAATGCCTACGCAGCAGATTCGCAGTGGGGCGGCATAGAAGAAGCTGCGAAGAACAAATTTGGCAGGCGGTGGAGAGAAAACACGATTGGAGACAATGACTGGCTTGAATTGTCTAGAAGACTTCGCAACGCTCAACAAGATGGGTATTTAAGTGATCAGTTTAGTGTCAATCAGACCTTAAATCATTTCCTGAGACACAAGGGTTATGACGGAATAACTCATATCGGCGGAAGGATTGTTGGCGACAGAGAGCATCGCGTTTGGATTGCCTTCAGGCCAGAGCAGATCAAACGAGTGACAAACACGTCTCCGACTAAAGATCCGCGAATGGATTACGACAAGGAGTCGTATGCCAAGAAGAGTGACAGCGGAAACTACAAGCCAACCAAGGGGATGATTGGCAATGCCAAGCGTGGCCTTGAACTCCGCAAAAAGCACGAGAAGGGCGGGACCGCAGTAGGTGTTGCTCGTGCTAGGGATATTATAAATGGCAAGGGTCTTAGCTTCTCTACTGTTAAACGCATGCACTCATTCTTTAGTCGTCATGCTGGCAATGAAGAAGGTGGTGAGGACGACGCCGGCTATATCGCATGGTTGTTGTGGGGTGGTGATAGCGGGCGAAACTGGGCTCGCAGTATTGTTGAGTCTAAGGAGAAGAATTCCAAAGAAGATGTTGCAGATAAGTATGGTGGCCCAGTGGCAGCTCTGGCTGTTCCAATTGCAACGGCAGTTGCCAGTGCGTTGCCAGCAATGCTTGCGGGTGGCCAGGGCGGTCAGGCCCCGAAGGGGAAGGCGGAGTATCTTAAGTATGATGCTGACGAGCAGGACGCGACTGAAAGCTCAGCGACCGTTTCTTCTGACGGAATTATTGAAGATAGTGAATTGCATGATCGCATGCTGAATGAATTCGGAACTACAGATGATCATATGGAGACGGCGTTCGTCATGCCCGGTGGGCAAAAAATTCGGGGTCAGGCTACGGCCAAGCGGAGAGGGGCACTAAGTCCATTTGATCATTCTGCCATCGAAAAGCTTTATCCACCTAACAGTCCTGACATTGGCAAGGTTAGTAAGACAGGAAAGACCACTTCAAATCGCAAACTCAAGTCGGTCCTGCATGCTATGAATAGCGGGGCTATGTTCTTCAATCCAAGGTTGGATGAAGATAGTCACCATCAGGCAAGTATTAGCACTGGCATCACACCTGAACAAAAACGATTCCTTAGGGGGCTTATTCGAAAGGGGCATTCAGTCAACTTGTCGGTACTCGACGCAACCAGAAAGGGGCGAGTCGTTAAGGATGAGGTAACTGGTGAGATGAAAACCATCGATGCTCCACTTCCGGTCTTCGAGACGCTGGCAAGTACGGCAGCAGAAATGAATCAGGCTTTCAAAGATGCCTCAAGCTATCTGCCAAGAGTAGGGGAGAGTCTAGATATTGATGTGCCAGAAGATGCCCCGGAGACCTCTACTGTTAAATTCATGCAGTCGCCTCGCAGTGTTCGCTCAACACATGCTCCGGGTCGCAAGCAAACTATGGCAAGTACCTATGATGCTTTAGTGAAAGAGCATGGCTTGCGTTACGATATTGGGAAAGAAGATGATCAGCGGGCTCTCGCTGAAGGCCTTGCTCATGAGACAATTTATGCTCTAAGTCGAGACGGCAATGCTGCTGAATGGTATGACAAGAGTTTGAAGCAAGCTGTCAAGAATATCTCAGTCATTCCTGGTTTTGAGGATGTTGCTCAAAAGGGGCCAGATCAGGATCTATTTAAGATGTTCCTTGCGTTGACATCGAACATGACCGATGTTCCAAACAATACAGCTCAAGCTGTGGACTTGTTTGCTCATTGGAAAGAAACAGGGGAAATCAATACTGAATATCAGTTTAAGGGCCAAGCTAAAAATGCCATGAGTAAGCATATGGTCTTACTCAGGGACATGCTGAATCACTTTGGCTATGAGAAAGACCAAGGTAAAGCCATCAGGAAGATGGCTAACTTCATGAAAAAGAAAGTGCCTGTAGGCAGTCTCAAGAAATACAAGTATGGCTCTGAGGTCTTGGACTTTAATGTGATCGATGACAATGAGAATGTCATCGAGACATTTAAAAGCGAGAAGGCCGCGAAGCAGTTTGTTAAAGAAAATCCCGGTTATGAAATTGCTGAAGCTCCGACTGGCGAACGAAGAGGTTTGACTGTTAGTGGGGAGTCCACAAAAGAGGAGCTGCCCGGTGCCGTTATCTTCGGTCCAAAGTTGGGTTCATTCTTTAATAATCTTTACGGTAAATTTGACACTGTGACCATGGACCGTTGGTTCATGCGAACAATCAATCGTCACGCAGGGACAGTGACGGATTCGAGGCCGGGAGCCGCCAAGACCCAAGCTCGAAGGCTGTTGAAAGAACTGAAATCTCAAGATCTTCAGCAATTGTCTTACGAGAAAATGATTGACCCAAATACTGGGGAAAATTATGGAACTCCAGAGCAGACTCATGAGATGCTCCAAAGAGAGCTTGAAAAAGTTATTGAGACTGGAGAAGTAGAAGAGTTTGGTTTGCTGGATCAATTCAATGGCTTGCATTATGCCAAGTATGCTGCGAGTGGATTTGAAGATCGCAATGACTTCAAAAATGCCAATAAGCAGTTGTTTTTAAATATCAATTCATTAAATGAAGCCCCCGGAGGGGCAACAGATCGTCAGCATATGCGAGAGATCATGCGGCTGACCCAGGAAAGAATCAAAGAGCAGACTGGCGTTGATTTGCAGCCAGCAGCTATTCAAGCTTTACTTTGGTACTACGAAAAAGACCTGATGCCACAGTCGGGCTTGGTCTTATCAAGACAGGCGGGAACAGATTATGCAAGAGAAGCAAGACGAATCGCAGAAGAAAGAGCAGGTGTTACCCCTGCGACCCGTAAACTTTGGCACAGCAGATCCAGTGACGGGGAGTATGGATCAGATGGAACACAACGAATACTTGGAAAGTCTGTCGGAGGAGGAGTTCCAGATATTGAGGGAGAGGTTACAGGAACTGTTGAAGGCGACATAGAAGATGTTGGTCAGGTCATTGAATTGTTGAAGCAGGCTTTGCCTGGGATTGTTCGTGCTGCTATTGAACAGGCTGTTCAAGATCAGCCTGAACGTAATCAGATGGGGGCAGGGCCACGGGATCATAAGCCCACGGACTTTGACATAACTAACAAACAGATCAATGGTCCTGCCACGGCTAACCGTGGCACTATGCCGAGACAGGCTGTTAGTTCTACCATGCCTGCCAAGATGCCAATGCCAAACATGGCCACTAATCCCATGTCTAAAACAGGGATGACCATGGATGCAACTAGGATTGGCGGCAGTACGGGGATGGCTTCTAGTCAAGCTGAGCTGCGTAGGCAGTTCATGAAATATAAAAAGGTTGACCTAATTGAGAAGCTCAGGCCTTTCGTTGAATCTGACCCTAACTTTGTTTTGACGGACGCCCAAGGTAAGAAAAGAAGGGGCAGCTTGATTAAAGCTGACAAGTATTCTTTGGCCAATACACTGGCTGAAAAGTATGCTGCTACACCGATCCCTGGAGGAGACCCGTTTAACCCTACTGGAGCAATGCCTGGGGCACCTGCACCATCGCAGCCTACTCCTCAGTCAAGTCCACAACCGACACCTCAGTCCACTTCCCAGTCTAGCACCCAGTCGTCTCAGACGCCGCCGCAGTCGACTCCTCAGCAGGGCCAGTCGTCAACTCAAGCACCATCTTCGCCACTCGGGGCCGGGTTTGATGCTAATGTTCAACGTCAACAGACAGGCGAATCTGAAGCAGAGCATGTAGCAAGAGCTTTAAATCATATCGATTCAATCCATGAGATTGATCATCCAACGCACGGCTCATTTAGCTTTGCTGGTGATCCATTTAGCGTGGGCGATGATAGCTCGTTCCTTGATACTTTGGTCGTCCGCCATAAAGATCCACAGGGCAATATCAAAGAGATCAGCCACGACGACTTTAAGTCTATGGTCGGTGACGATGACTACATTGCTTTAGGCAAGCGGGCTATTGAAGCTGACAATAAAGCTTGGTCAGACAAGGCCCGCCAGATTGGCATATTCAATAATGCTGATTTTGTTGAAATGGAGCATGGGAGAGGCAACGCCTTCTTTACTCAGCAGTCTAAACGAGACATGAATGATCTTGTCACCAAAATGATGCATCGAGTTGGCAAGGCTGATGGTGGAATTGATCTTAAAGATTACAGCTCTGTGGCAGATCAGCATGAAGCTGGGTGGAAAGCGTTTAACAAGTTCGCCCAAAAGACAGACAAGTATGTACAATCAGCGATTGATAATGGTTACAAGTACGACAATAACTTAACTAAAAATGAAAACACTTTAGAGGCAGCAAAACATCTTGGAGATATTGCCAAGAAAAAAGGCTTTGAGCCCAACCCTCAAAAGTCGGCTTTTGAAAATATCAAGGACGCTCATCAATTTCTCGGTGAATCAGACAAGGCTTTGTCCAAGGCGTTCATGGGGATAGGTGCGATGCTATTGATTGCTTATATGACCGCTGCCTTGAGGAATTAATGGTAATTCGATGGAAGATTATTCAGTTGCTCT
>Ga0208795_1000462_pt1 | contig 19774 bp, 19 predicted proteins | sample CB_VirMetaG_6_FD_184541 | JGI IMG/M metagenome (GOLD analysis project Ga0208795, IMG submission 184541) | Freshwater to marine saline gradient viral communities from Chesapeake Bay - CB_1508_2 Viral MetaG (SPAdes) (version 4) | ecosystem: Environmental > Aquatic > Marine > Coastal | place: USA... | reverse complement strand
CTATTCCTGTTGCTTCAGATCCTATTACTATTTGGTTGGTTTGTCCGTTGGCATTTGCTTTGGTTAGATAACCTAGAAAAACAGAATTATTACCTGTTTCATTTGCTGTTGTTATACCTGCATATCTTCCTGCTTCTCTACCTATTGCTATATTATTAGCTCCTGTCGTATTGTTATAAAGTGATTGATAACCGTTTGCTGTGTTACTAACTCCTGTTGTATTTAAAAAAAGTGATCCCCAACCGTTTGCTGTATTATTAACTCCTGTTGTATTATAATAAAGTGATTGATAACCGGTTGCCGTATTATAATACCCTGTTGTATTAAAATAAAGTGATTGGTAACCAGTCGCAGTATTTCGAAATCCTGTGGTATTTGAGGAAAGTGATGCGTAACCGTTTGCCGTATTTCGATTTCCTGTTGTATTTGAATAAAGTGATTGAAAACCTATTCCTACATTTCTATTATCGGTTGCATCATCATTTAAACCTGCACCTTCACCTACAAATACCGAACCACCACCATCATTTAATGATATTTTACCTACAACAGATAATTTATAAGATGGTGTAGTTGTTCCTATACCTACATTACCTGTGGAACTAATTCTCATCTTTTCAGCCACATTGCCTGTGCTGTCTGCTGTAGAAAATCTTAAGTTTCCTTTACCTATTGTACTAGTATCTCGGCTAGCTATTATGTTTGCTATAACATTATTATCTGAAATTCTATCATCTATGAATTCTATTGCACCTGCTATACTATCTATGTTACCAGTCCATCCTCTTAATTGAAAGGAGGGGTATCCGGTAATATTTTGTGTTGTTCCTAATCTCATAGTTAAATTAGGGTTGAGTGCTCCTGTACCACCAGTTTCGGTTGTTGTTCCTATACCTACATTACCTGCATTTGTATGTATTGTATCTGTATCCACTGTTAAATCCCCTGTGATAACTCTATTTGTTGTAATATTACCTGTATCAGTAATATCCTGTAGAGTATGGGAGTGGTCGTCAAGTGTCTCTAAGGCAGCTTGTACGTTACTGTCATTCCCGTCAAGTATGTTGTTGAACGTTGATGTATCTACTAATGTATCACTAGCGTCATCTGAAGGTATTACGGAGATAGGTACAGGGAGGAGTGTTCTAACAGGGGAATCTCCTCCAAATTGTAATTCATAGGTTGGGTTAGATGCTCCCGGTATCCTAGTAGCGTAATATTTTATAACTATTCTATCTGTATCTAACCATGTTCCATTATCTAGTAGAGCGGAAGCATCGAATTGTGTATACAATGTGGGGGTTACCTCTAGAGTATTGTTACTTGTGGAGATTAGTACTTCCGTCCCATTACTGAGTCTTTGGTATAATTCAAAATAAAATGAGGCTGTACCTGATCCTAATGTTTTTCGGATATTACCTACTGTTGTTAGGTTAATAGTTCCTGGATTACCTACAAATATGTTAGGGTCTGTGGTTAATTCTGCAATTAGTTGATTAGATCCTGATATTGCCCCGGTACTTACATCTTGAGGTGTTGTGTTGTACCTTATGTCATCTTTACTGGTTACCATTTGTAGGTACCCTGCTATTGCTGAAGAGCCTGTGGTTGGGTACAGTACTATATTTGATGATAGATCACTGATGTTAGCTTTAACTGCATCTAATTCAAGTAAGGCGGCCTGTACGTTTGTTGATATGAGGTTAGATCCTGATAAATTAGTTTGTATTTCGCTTGCATCATTTACATGATTTATATTCATCAAAATACTACCTTCGGTTGCTGATTGTGCTGTTACAAACCCTAAGAATATGTCATGGTCTGGTGGGAGGGGTGGTATGTCGGTATATCCTGAGGATCCAGTACTAGCGTAAAGTACAGTACCTACAGTAAAGGCTGAAGTGTCTATGTCTCGTACAGTTCCATATTTGGTTACGAATCCTTTCTCGGTATCTAGTATGGTTTCTGTAGCTACACCTAACACCAATTCAGGGGATACTCCTAAAGAGGCGTTATAAGGAGCTATTGATAGTTTATCTGAGGATACTCCTGATACATATACTACCTCACCATTATTAATGGTTGTTCCTGTTTGGTTTATAACATGGTAGTGGAGTTCTTGCCCTAATTGTAGGGTAGTATCGTTTAATCTTAAATCTACGGTATTATCTTGGGAATTCCAAGCAAAAGTCCCTTCATCTCCTACTCCTCCTGTTAATTTTAACAATGAAGCAGTAACAGCACTTGTTACTTCCAGAGAGTTTAGTACAGCGTCCGATCCGCTGGTAATTACTTTTTTCCAGTTTGGCATATTTATTTTATTAGGTTGGTTACTAGATGATGTCTAGCCCACTTCCCTTTCGGGCCTATAATATAATTATAAATATGAACAAGGCTATTTTGATTTAGAAGATTTTGTAGATTCTTCTAAAAGTATAGCCTCAATTTGTTGAATTTCATGTTCAAGTTTATTTTGTAGACTAGCTACAAACTGAGCAGATGCTCCTGTAATTTGAATTACATTTAAAGATTGACGTAATAGTTGGATTTCTTCTATTTGAAGATTTTCGATTGAGAATACATTCATGTTTTAAAACTTTTATTTGTTAGTATTATGAAACATATATAATTTTTGTATTTTTAATACTAAATTATATAATACTTCTATATCCTCACCTTTGAATTGAGAATTTTTAATTGTCTGTAAAAGGAATTCTGTTTCCCTTTTATTTAATTCAACTAAATTAGAAGAATCAGCCATAATTGACTGATTCTCCTTATCTAAAATTTTTTCTATTAACCCCATTATAACTTTTTTAATTAATTTGATTATGCGTAGATAAAGATATCTCCTGAATCAATTTTAATGTTACCATTTTTCTGGTAAGCTGCTATATCTGTACTTCCATTAGCTAAATCTAATACCATAGCTGCAAAAGCATCTGGTACAGCTGATGTAGCTGTTCCTGCTAATGAACCTGTGTAACCCCATCTAGCTTGAGCTGAGTCATATAAGAAAGCAAATCCTGTTCCAGTAGTAGAACTTTGAATAATGATACCACCATCATTAGCTGAAGTTGAACCAGAAGATAATAAGATAAATTTATCAGCTATATTTAAGTTTGTAGTGTTAATTGTAGTTGTAGTACCATTAACTGTTAAATCTCCTGATATAGTTTGATTACCATTTAATACTAAAGTTGTACCATTAAATGTTAAATTAGCTTCTCCTGTAAGAGTTCCATCACCATCTGCAGTTAATACTCTATCAGCTGTATTACCATTTATTGCTGGTGTAATATTAGATGCTGTTGCAGCATTTGTTGCATTATTAGCATAAGATGCTGTTAACACAGACATTGAAGATGTTTGAGAATTTAATACAAATGCTGTAGCATGTAATCCATCTAATTGATCAGCATTAGTAGCAAATGAAGCTGTACCTGTAAAATTTGTAGCAGTAACAGATGTAAGACCGGCTAAAGTAGTAGCTGTAGCTCCTAATGCAATATTAGTTGAACCTACTGTTACTGAACTATTAGCTAAGCTAGTATTTGGTATAGCTGATAAACCTACAGTTATTGTATTTATACCCCCTGGGGAAGATCCAGCTAATGTTACTCCTTGCCCTGATGAAGAAGCAAAAGCTAAACTAGAGGAAATTGAAGTTGCTATTAATTGAGTTCCCCCAACAGATGCAGTTGCATATCCATTTGCTTGAGTACCAGCTACTAAATAATTAGAGTCATTATTTAATTGTGAAATATCACTACCTGATACAACGAGTTTTTTCCATTCTGACATTTTATGGGGTTTGTTTAATTATTTTGATTATTTATAAATATTTTAAGTTAATCTATTCCTACAAAGAAATCACTTCCATTATAATAAATTCCCCCACCTATTGAGGTAGGAATAGAAGATTGCGATAAAAATTGAAATACACCTTCATTGTTAATTTTTACACCATTATTTGATCCATTTTTTATTAAAAGTAGATCACTACTTCCTGAAATTTGTAATAAGGCTTGTGCTGAACCTGTTGCCCCTATTATTAAACCTGTACCATCATATCTTAATGAAGATTCTCCATTTAAAGCATTTGTTCCTGTAGCTGTAATTAAATAATTATCTACATTATTATTTAAAGTTAAAAAATTTTGAAATTGATATAAATAATTATTTAAAGCTATATTCCAAGCCGCAAATTCACTTCCTATAGGTAAATTTTCTAAATAAGGAGTTTCTCTTGAAAATTCAGGAGCTAAATTACTTACATCAGTTAAATCTACTATAACATTATTTACTTCATTTAATCTTATTACATCACCTGATGCTATTTCTGTTTCAGGTTCACCCCATTTAACAAAAAATGAAATAGTTGAATTTGAAATATCTCTTTGAACTACTTCTTCTATAAGATATAAATGAAATCTACCAACTATTAAATTACCATTTCTTTCAGCCGCAGCTAAAACAGCATAATCTTTATTTAAATTACTACCACTAATATCATTTACAGTTAAAAGATTATTAGGATCTGTAAAGCTACATGATTGAAATAAATAAGTTCCTGGTGGGGTACTAAAACCTAAAGTATCTCCAATTTGGGATAAGTTAGCATTTTGGGATAATGTGATAGTATTACTACCTAAATTTATATTAGTTATATAAGCTGAAGGAGTTATGCTATTAGAAATAGAAAATATAGATTGAGATACCCTTAAAAGTGAAGTATCATAACTAGATAAAGGAGAAATATTAGTTATAATATTGGAGCCAGAAATAGTATCACCTGTTAGAATTACAAGATTTTCTTTAATAATACTTTCAGCTGTTATAGCTCCAAAAAATTGTTGATTTGCATACGCCATTTATAACATAATATTTTTTAGAATGTAAGTCTAATTAAATTATTAACTAATGAAGCTAAGCCTACTATTTGAAATTTATTAAAATTAGTAGAAGTATTTAAAGATAAAGCTGTTGAACCTATAATAGTTCCATTACTTAATCTATATGCTTGTATTATTGGAGGATTTTGAGTTATTGAACTACTATTATCTCCAGCCCCATTGTTTATAGATAAAGGCATGATTATTTCAAAAGTTGATGTTGTTTTTATTCCAGTGGCTATATTCATAGAATTTAATTGAGCTTTACCTGAAGAAGGAGAATTAATTGTTATACTAGCTTGAGTAAAACTTGTTACTTTAAAAGCTGGTGTGTATGATGCTAAATTACCTGTTGTATCTCCTGTATTATTGACTGTTATTGAAAAAGTATCCCCATCTATTACATTTATAGGACTATAAATATAATCTTGATTTATATTTCTAATTACAACATAATCCCCATTAGATAAACTATGAGTAGGAGAAGAAATATTAACATTAGTACCTGATCTTACCCATGATTTTCTAGTAAAAGTATCAGCTGTAGATAATATTTCTACTCTATCAGAACTACCACCTAGATATGCTACATATCTAATTTGACTATTAGTAACATTAATACCCCCAACTATATCTTCACCTGAAGGGCCCACGGGACCTTGAGAGCCAGAAGGTCCTGCTAAATCAGGAGTTGTAAATGTGGTATTATTAGTAAATACAAAAGTTAAAGTGCCATCTCCATTATTAATAACACTAGTTATACCATTACCATCTTCACCTGATGATCCAGCTGAACCTGAGGGTCCTGATGGTCCTGATGAACCTGAGGGTCCTGGTGGTCCTATTAAACCACCTGTTACAAAATATAAATCTCCTGAGGATGTGTTAAATGCTAATAAATTACCAATATTATTATTTTGGATAAGATTAGGGAACTTTATACTAGAAGCTGAAACTATTAATGATCCAGATAATATAAATTTATTATTAGTTTCTCCTCTTAAAGCTAAAATAGATCTTAAAACATGTTCAGGGTATATAATACTACCACTGGCTATGCTGCTTGTACTAATTAATTGACTCATTAAATTTTAATTTTATAAAAATATATACTATTTCTCTAATAAATATTAAAAATAATAAATTAGATTAAATAACTACACAATTTTTTCAGTAAATGACGTTTTTGTCACATTATAAGATTTTGGATTAGGGCCTGCTTGATTCACATTAATAGTATCAGGTATGATATATCCTTGTACTACTAGATTTAATTCACTTTTATTAGCTCTATCAGATCCCTTTTCTAATAATACAGGAGTAGGAAAAGAAGTTATTGCAGCTCTAAATAAAAATCTTTCAGGATCACCCCAATATGAATCTGATGCAAATTCTAATGATTCTATTATCTTATTCATTTGATTTGTATAATCTGTGAATACTGATAATTTATAGTTAATAGTTATATAATCAGGTATTATACCTAAGATGTATTCTTTTTGTGGTTTTTGATCTCTTAATACATTAAAATTATCATAATTATTTTTACTAGAATATCCTTTTTCAAAGTATTGAACATTATGAACTTTATTACCATCTAATTTATTACCTATAGTTCTATTTTTTTCAAAAGATTCACGTTTAAGCATAATTAATGGGGTCATTATTTTACCATTTTTATCACGATAAAATCCATCAGCTTGAACCGATTTCCAACGCTCAGGAGAACCATATATAACAGGTACAACAACTTGTCTGTTATTCTGGATAACCGTTGGTTTTATCACGTTTTCTAAGTAATACAGTATAGTATTATCATGATCCTCTAAACCAATATTAATAGTTTTAGTATTATCATTCTTTAATGATGTTTCTAAAGCCCTATTAAATTCAGGTTGCCCAGGTTTTACTTCTGATGAATAAATTTCATTAGGATTAGAGTATGGTTGTATCTCTCTTTCAGGATGTTGATAAGGTTCTGAAAGAGTAGCTAAGAATTCTCTTTTATTTATTGGGCGTGGTTTAAAATCCATTTATTTTTTAGGATATTGTTTATTTAAATAAGTATTTAATGATTTTTTATATTTACGATATAGATTATAAAGTTCAATTAATTTTAAATCTTTAGGATTTTGTTTTATTAAAAGTTCCATTTGTTCTTGAACATTAATTAATCCTTTTTCTAATTCTTTAGCAGGATGATATTTAACATTCCAAGTAATTTTACCGGTTTCAGGATCAGTCTCTTGTTGGCTAGTTGAGAAACTAGTTCTTGGAGTTATTTCATTTATTATATTTTTTAATTTTATCATAATCTATCGTCTCTTAAACCAATACGTTCTGGGCGAGTATAATGGCATGTTACTATTATTGATAAACTTGTTCCTGAATCTGGTACTCCATTGCTATTACTATAAGCGTAATTAGGGTCTTTACCAACTACTAATTGATTTTCATCTACATTATCAATTTCATAATAATCTTCATTCCAAAGTATAATATCACCTATATTAGGTACTACATTAGCTGAAATTAAGTGAGGTCTAAAAAATCTGACTGTTAAGGGTCTATTAATATCTACTCCAAAATCATCATTTAAAGATTCATATGCTCCTCTTTCTAATAAACAATTTATTAATACAGGGCCTCTAAAAGTTTTATTTTGATTTTCTCCATAGATATTAGAGGGAGTTTCATCAAGTACCACTTGATAATACCCTATTTTTTGTTCTATTACTTGTCCTAATAATTCATTATTAATATTAGAGAACATACTAACATCTCGTGATCTTCCAAAATATGCCATATTATCCTATAAAAATATTTAAAGGTACTTGACCTAAGGTTTTTTGCATATACTCATTTTCTTCAGATTTTCTTTGAAGTTGGGATCTACGTGAAGCTTCATCTAAATCTTGTCTTAATTTATCAATTAAAGCAGTTTGTAAATCTCTAGATTTAGTTAACAAATCAGCTTGATTTAAAGATACTTCAGCACCTGGAATTGGAACTGAACCATATTTACCTCTAATAAATGCTAAACTTTCAGCTGCTAGAGCTAGTGTATATTCAAATACCCAATATCTACCTGGGGCATTAATATGAGTGTATGTAGGGTTTTCATAAGGAACATTTGAAATATCTGTAATTAAATTATTTCCTGCTCCTGAACCACTTGTTGGTATTACACTATTTCTTTCAGATACTTTAATATATTCTATTTTTAAAGTTTTATTTTGTGTTGGTACAGGGAATATTTTTAATTTATTATTTATAATCTGAAAAGAGTAAGCTGATCTTCTTATTTGATCATTTAATTCAATTGCTTGCATTACTCCTATATCATAATTTAAAGGCATTAACATAAAGTTAATAGCAGGTGATGAATTACCAAAACCAAAAGCATCTAATAACTGTTGTGACCCATATCCTGTACCAGCATAAGGATCAAAATATCTTACAATTGCAGGAGTATTTTCATAAAATACTGTTTTTATCTCAATTGAATCACCAGGATCTAACGAAGCAGATGCTTCTGACCATGTAGTTAAATCATAATCTTGAATTCCAGCAGTCATATCAATAGAACCAGTATACCATGTTGTTGTACCACCTACTCCAGCTTCATTTCCGTAATCTTGAGCTAATCTGATTAAATTACCTAATGAGGGTTTAATAACAGTATTATTTAAAGAAGATCCTGTTGAATTAGACTCTAAAGATAAGAAATTATTTCTAATTTGATATAAATAAAGTTCATTTCCATAAGTGGTTACAGCTGATTCAAAACATGCGAAAAATTGATCACCACCCATTTCAATATCCATTGAAGGGTAACCTAACCTTTGTGCGCAGAATTTTGCTACTTTTACAGCATCTAATCTAAATTCAGATTCTGAATCATAAAAACCAAAAGGTGTTGAAGACCCAGATGTAAAAGTGGCTGTTCCAGCCCATATTTGTGAATTGGCCATGTTTTATTTTGGTATAAATATATAAAATTTGTTAATCTCTAAAATCCTGGTATACTTTTAATATAGGGGATACAATTTCATGTCTATGGTTTTGTTTTAAGGCAAATATTTTAAATCCTGATACTTGTTCTTCTACTCTTGTTAAGAAAGAAAATCCAGTTTCTTTTTTTATTTTTAAATCTATTTGGGCTAAATCCCCACAAATAACCATTTTAGATCCTTTACCCAATCTTCCCAAAACAGTTTCCATTTGAGTATGAGTAACATTTTGTGCTTCATCTACAATTACAAAAGAATTTATAAATGTTCTACCTCTCATAAAAGCAAAGGGTACAATTTCAATATTCCCCCGCTCTAGTTCTTTATCTACTTTTTCTTTATTATATAACATATATAAATTATGATAAATAGGTGCTAACCATGGATCCATTTTTTCTTTTAAATCACCTGGTAGAAAACCTAATTCTTCTTTAGCTACAGTTGGTCTTGTGATAATGATTTTATCTATTTCTCTAGAGAATAGCATATCTAATGCTGCTTGTACCGCCACTAGAGTTTTTCCTGATCCAGCCATTCCCTTCAGAATCACTACAGGATTGTCTACAATAAGTGATTTTGCTTTTTTTTGTTCTTCATTTAAAACTAAATTAAATTTTATAGGATTTTTAGGTCTTCTCTTTTGAGTGAAGACTTCATCAGTGTGATGGTTTGAAGTCATAATTAAAACGTTTATTGGTTTATAATAAATATAAAAAAAAAGCCTAGCTTTCGCTAGGCATTTTTCAATTTATTTAAGATATTCTTAGATAATGTTAGTATCAGCTACTAATACTTTACCATAAAATTCTGGTCTCACCATTTTCTTAGCATATCTTGTCATTATCCCTTTACGTGGAGTGAAGGTATCTGGATCCATTACTAATGGAGTCATGATAAGTGGAACATATGGAGCATAAACAGCACCTGATTCTAAGAATTGGTTACCTCTGAATCCCATTAAAATAACATTTTCAGTCATGTAAGGATTTTTGTATACTTTATAACGAGAGTTTAAAGCACCAATTTTCTGTACACCGAAAGCGTATGAAGCTTTTGCTACATCACCATCAGTATCTGCTGCAAATCCTGGAATTGATTCTAAGATTGTAGCTACAGTTGGAGACACTACCAAGAAGTTAGCACCACCTCTTAAAGTTCTTTGGTGAATTAAGTTAGAGATTTTTTGTAATTTAATTCCCAAAGTTTGGAACCAAGACATTTGAGTGTAGTAAACACCTGATGTGTTGGATTGTCTAGCACCATTTACAAAAGAGTCACCTACTTTTGCAGACCATACTTCAACTTGGTTAGTTGGTACATTTTGGATTAGCATATCCAAGATCTCCAAATCAACTTCTAATGAGATATATTCTGATAAGATAGAAGTTAATTCTGCTTCAGCATCCAATGAATGGAAAGCATTAAGGTCTTGAGAAAATTCTGGAGTCCATTGTGCTTTTAATTTTCTTGTTTTAGCAACAATAGCTTCTGATCTCATTTTAACATCTACTTCTGGTATAGAGATTGAAGTACTACTAGCAGCATTTGGTACAGCATATGCGTTTCCATCTTCAAAATCACCTCTGTTAGCATCTGATGTAGCTTTGTTGTAGAAAACAGCAAATGTACTATTACCAGTTTTAATATCACTAGCAGATCCTGTATAGAAGAATTCAATATTAACTCCATTCACTTTTGTGAAAGCAGATAATAGTTTAGAAGCTGTAAATCCTGATCCAGATTCAGCAGTGAATGCTCTAACTCCATTTACATCATAATCAGCTATTGTAGCTACAGGGATAGTAACTTTGATAATTTCATTTGCTAACATAGAAGCTGATAATTCAGCAGTATAGTTTACATCAGCAAATGTAACTGTTGGAGCTATACCTGATCCGGAAGCTATTGTAGTATTTGAAGCTGAGAATTGGTTGATTGAATAACCAAATCTACCAGCACCATATAAACCACCTGCAGCTTCATTACCAAAGTTTGCAGAAGCCTTACCATAGAATGAATCACCATCAGCGAATGGTCTTTTAGTATCACCATATTGGAAATCCAAGAAGAATACTAATCCAGCTGGTAGGCTCATTGGTTGAACAGAAACAAATTCTTTAGCAGCGATTTGACCGAATACTTTACGTACTAATGGTAAAGCTACAGCAGCGTACTGCTCACCTGTACCAGGAGTAAAAGTTGCAGAACCACCAGTTTGGTTTGCTTCTACTACTAATTGTTTTGCTTGGTTCTCTAAAATGATAGCCATGTTTGTTTTATCGGTTTCATTAGAAATTCCTTCTAACAAACCTGATTTGCCCCATTTTGCAGCTAATCTAACTGAGTCTTTTTGCAAAGACGTATATGGGTTTGCGGTTTCAAGTAATTGATTTACTAAGTTTGACATTGTTTAATTTTTTTTTAAGTTTTAATTTAATTTTTTAGATAATTCCTGCAAGTTTTTGCATTCTATTTACAAAATCATTTCCTTCCATAATAGGTTGTCTATCAGCTACACCAGCAGCTTTAGAAGCAAATGATAATGATTCCTTAATTTGTGATTTAACTTTTTCAGTATTCAAAGACTCATTTAATGTATCAAATACATTTTTAGCTTCTCTTACTGTTTCAGCTCTATCAAAAGCATTAATAACTTTAACTTTTTGAGCTTCGTTTAAGTTTTTAGCTTTAAATAATTTATTAACATAAAGTAATTTAGCATTTAATAAATTAACTTCATTTAATTCAGAACGTAAGATGGTAATAGTACTCATTGCTTCTTGTAATTCTTTAGCTTCGCTTTCATTTCTTATAGCAGAGCCAGCCGCTGATCCTAAGTCTGCTAGAGCTGCTTTAGCTTTAGCTGCTATAGGTCCACCTTTAACAATTAACTTTTTTAAGCCTGAAATGATAGCATCTAAACCTGCTGCGGCAGAATCTGATGGTTCTCTCATTGTTGATCCTCCCATTTCATCCAAAGAAGAGATTTCAGCTAAGATTTCTTCAAGTTCTAAATTGTCTTCAGCACTCATTTCTTCGTCGCCTTCAACTTCTTCTTCACCCATTTCTTCTTCACCCATTTCTTCTTCACCACCCATAACATCAGCTAGTATATCACGAATAATATCTTTCAGTTCATCAACTGAGATACTACCCACTTCATCATCTGCTTCTACTTCGGCGATTGTAGTTTCTTCCATTTCTTCTTTACCTTCTTCCATTTCTTTGTGTTTACCTTCTTCCATTTCTTCTGTACCTTCTTCCATTTCTTCTGTACCTTCTTCTAGGTCTTCAAGTTCTGATAGAAGTTCTTCTAAAGAAATTTCTTCATTTTTAGTTTCTTCTTGATGATAACCTTCTTCCATTTCGTCTTCTTCGGATAATGCCTCTAGTTTATCTGACATCATTTCTTGAATACGAGGGGCAAAAGCTTCCTCAAGAGCTAATTTGGCGTTAGCCATAGCTGTTTCTCTAATTGCTTTAGCTTCAGCGATAGCCTCATTAAAGATTTTAGTTTTGTTTGACATAATAATTGATTTGATTTTTGATTACTTATTAAGAAGTAATATAGGAATTTGTTTTATGAGGGAGATTATATTAGGATAATCTATCAGGGATGTCGATAAATATATAAGGAGAAGCAAAAAAGCGCTTCTTTTTAGGAAGCGCTTAATTTTATTTATTTATTTATTTATTATCTTATACAACATATACCAGATTGAGTACAAATAATGTCTGATATTATTGAGTTTACTTTTGAGTATTGGTTTTGGTTTAATTGTGGGTTAAAATTTTCATTTAAACCTGTAGGTTTCATGAAGGCTCCTTGAGTACTTGGAGTACTTACAAAATCCCAACAAAGAAGTTCAAAATCATCTTGTACTTCTACTGTACCTTCTCCTAAGGGTTGCACTGAACCCATACCACGAGATGAAATACCCACTGTAATATTATTAGCAAATAATTCTCTTAATATATTACCTGATGGTGTTGGTAATATTTCTATTTTACCCATTAAGTCATCACCCTCCCACCATAAGGATTTAATGTTATGTGATACATTTTTTAAATTAATTATTGTGGATTCAGGGTGGTCTAATTCCCCTAATGCTCTGTTTTCTGCTATAGAGGTTTCTATATACTTTTTAACTTCATTTTCCAAAATTTGTTTAGGATAAACTCTACCATTTTGGTTTTTAGCTTCAGCTCTTTGAACTACACCTTCAACAAGCAAATTTTTAGCCCCTTTAACTCCCTCAGTTAATTGAGTAGTTTTAGGGGTAAAAATTGAATATTCTATTAATAATGATTTGCTCATATTATCCGATAGTTACAGTATTACCTTGTTTTAATTTATTTATAGCATCAGTTTTACCAACACCTGATAAAGAACTAAATTTTGGATCTTTTTGAGCATCATCCACCGCGTCTTTACCAGCATAAGTAGTACCTTCTTTCATTTTAGCTTTAGCTTCTTTAACCATTGACATAAGATTTTCCATTGGAATACCTGTAGACTCAGCATATTTTTTATAAATGGCTTCTTGTTTTTCTTTTAATGGAGATGAATCAGCATTAACATCTGCTACTCTATCAGCATATTGACCATGCTCTTCTAGTGATTTATCAGCTACATAATTTTGAAAATCTTCAATATAATCTTCTACTGTATCAAACTCATCACCTGATTTAGATAAAGATATCATATACTGTTTTATTTCTCCTTTATTAAAGGCCAGGGGAATTAGAGCTTGAGCTATCTCTCTTGTAGATATTTTATCTTCTTTTAATGGAGATGAATCAGCATTAACATCTGCTACTCTATCAGCATATTGGCCATGCTCATCTAAGAAGCTTGAATCATTATAAAATTCTTCTCTTTCATCATCACTCATTTCATCATTAGATTTTGGAGTACCATCTGCATTGTAACCTGGTCTAGAGGATGTTCCTTCTCTTATTATATTTTTCTTACCTTTACCAATTTTATCAATTTCTTTTTTGGTAGCTTCAATCCATTCATGACCCACTTCACTTTTACCATGCATTTTTTCACAATAATATTGTGAATTTTTAGTTAAATTGGTTAATACTTTTTTCTGGGCTTTAAGTATGTTATCTTCAGATAAATCTCCTGAAGTTGCAGGTATATCCATGATTTCTAATTCATAATTCATACCTCTAGTATACTCATAGGGGTTAACCATATCAATGGTTTTAGCTATAATATCTACTTCTTGTTTACCTTCAGCTTTTTTAGCTTCTTTAGCTTCTTTATGAGCTTTTTCTGAGATGATTGATTTATTTTTTAATATCTTGACAGCATCATCAAATGAATTACTAGATGATACCATATCTAAATTTTGGTCTCTACGAACTTCATAAAGAAATTTTTGTTTGGTAATTTTACCATCTAAATATTGAGTATATAAATTTTGTATTGTCATGATATATTATTTTCCTTGTCCTTTATATATTTTTTTATAATTTTTAGAACTTTTTAAATTGGATGTTTTATTTTTGGCGTGAATACCAGTTCTAGAAATTTTAGGTTTGTCTATTTTTACAACTGATGAAGCGGATTTAATTTTAGCTGCCATTATTCTGTTAAGTTATTAATTTTAGTATTAATTTCTTGAATTTTTTCGTTTATTTTATTTAATGATTTACAAGTACGTTCTAAATATATAATCCCTTCATTATTTTCTTTTAACTCATCTTTCATTCTAGTGGTAAATTCAACTAACCTATTAATTTCATCTAATCTACGTTGAATTGCTTTAACTCCTTCATGTAATTGTTGTTGAGGTGTTCTTGTTTTTACTTCTTTTTTAAAAGTACTATATCTGGCTTCATTTAAATTTTTGGATTTGAAAGCATATTTTGTTAAATAACCTCCAGCAGCCCCAGATGTAGACATTTCCTCCAAATATTCAAACATTACTTGTTTGACTAATTCTTTTAATTTATTTTTTTCCATTATGAATTTTATTTAATTCATCATGCAATTCTTGATATTGTAGTAATGATATTATATGCTCATCCTTTAATTTTTTAGATTCCAATACTGGTTCTATTAAGTTAATGGTTTCATTAATTTTAATTTTTATTGTAGCATCTTCTATTTTAGGTAGAATTTTTAACAAAGATTCCTTAAGTGAAATAAAACTGGTATTAACAAAGGATTTTAATTTAGTGGTATCTGTAATATTAACAATATATTCTTTTAATACTTTTTTTTGTTCATTTGATAAGTTATCAAACTTAGTATTAAACTTCTCTAACATTAATTTATAAACTAAAGATCTGGTACCTTTATCTAAATCTTGAAACTCATTTATCATTGGAGATGAATCAGTTTGTGTAGTAGGTAAAGTAACATTTTCTATAATGTTTAATTTAGAATTAATAATAATTTCTAAATTTTTAACAGGAGAAGAATTAGCTTCTAATAAAGTATAAGTAGCAGAAAGTAATTTATAATTAGAAATTTTGGCTTTAAAAAAATCATCTAAATCAAAATTATTTTTAATCTCTTTAATTAAATTATATTTTTCTTTTGCTAATTGATTTTTATCTAAAGTTTTATTTATTTCTAATAATGTAGAAATAATTGTTTCAGCTTTAGCTTCACTAATATTATGAGCTTTAGATATAGTCTGGTATATTTTGTTTTCTTTAGCTAATTCACTATTAACAAAGAATTTCTTGATTAAATTAACAGCTTTAGAATCATGGTTAGATATAGTGTCAGCAGTTATTTTTCTCACAAGAAGTTCAAACAATATCCCGGTATTTTTATACTTATTATGCTTTATTTGTGCCATTTAGTATGGTAAATAGTTATTATTGATTATAAATATTAATCTTACATATCTTCCTTTAAAAGATTGTCCTCATTTAATAAATCACTTTCTTCATATAATTTTACTTTACGTTGAGGGAACATACCTTTTAATGAATTTTGTATTTGATGGTAAGCAGTTTGAGTATTTGCATTTTCTAAAGCTAATGGAGAACCACCTTTATATGCAGTTTTAAACCCTTTAGGTTCTTCACCAGCACCACCCATTTCTTTAGTACCTAATCTATCTCTACCTAATGGGCTATCTTGTGTGTTATAAGTTGATGCTTTTTCTTTTGGTCTACCTAATACTTGATCAGGATAGGTGTCTTTTTTCTCATTATATCCTTTAGGAACATCTCCTGCTTCATATCTACCTGGTCCATAAATTGAAGCTAAGGAATGTGGTGTACCATAAGCTACTCCTGTTTTTGCTGGATCATTTCCTTCGGTTTCAATTTGATCAATTCTGAATTTACGTTTAGCATCTTCAATCATTAATTCTCTATGTTCATCATATTGGTCTTCACTAAATTGGAATATGTTGTCATAAACCCAATCAGATGAAACAATTTTATTTTGGATTAAATCAGTAGCTAATTGAGTTTTTTCCTTTAATAATGCTATTTTTTCTTGTTCATAAATTATAGAAGGAGTAGTTAAAGATAATTCAAAATTAGTTAATGATTCTCCATCGTACCCTTGGGCATATAAATGAACTAAAGCAATTTTTGTTAACTCTGATGTTAATATCTTTTGTATTCTCTCTACTGTACGAGCAAATCTAATATCTTCTGCTGCTAATGTTGCTTTACCTGTTAAATCTTTTTCATATCCAAAATAAGCTTTAGGTACTTTAAGAGCGGCAAATAATTTATCTTTTAAATAATTAATATCCTCAATGGCTGCATAATCCAAACCTTTGGTAGTTTCAATACGAGTTGTTGCATCACCACCTCTTACAGGAATATAAAAATCCTCTAATATATTTTGCATGTTATATTTCAAATTATATTGACCAGTTTGAGGGTCCATATAAGGTGTTTTTTTCATTTTGTTCATGGTACGTTGCATGTAATTTTCAACCTCATTAGGTGGAATATTACCAACATTAACAAAAAATGTACGTTTTTCAGGAGCTCTAACAATACGATGTATTAACATCGCATCTTCCATTAAAGTTAATTGTTTGAAGATTTTACGACCTGGTTCTATATAAGATCTACCATATGGTAGATAATTAAAGTCAGATAATAATCTAAAGTGAGCCATTTCAAAATTATCAAACTCAATTTGGTCATCTCTATTTATAGTCATTTGAGACATTTGTTGGAATCCCAATGGTGAAGTTGAAGTTGAGAAAGAAGGATCATATTTAAATTTTACTTCTTGTGGTTTTGCTGGATTATTTCCTTCTATTCTGATAATGGAATAAGATGAAAATGGTATCACATTATAGATTCCAAATTGTTCTGATATTTCTAGTTTTAAGTAAAAATCTCCATACTTACACATATTACGAGCCCATGACCATAGGTTGAATTCAATATTTAGTACATCATAAAATAAATTATATAGTATTTTTTGTATTGTTTCATCAGAAGAACGTATTTGTAATACTTCTCCTAAATCATTTCTTAAACAAGTTTCATCAGCTAATATATCTAATGTGGAAGCAATAATTGAATCTTGATCCATCATTTCATAATCAGCATATAATTGTACTCTTTGGGTAGGATAAGAAGTATCACTATTATAATTAAAATTTAAACCACCAGTTGTGGTATATATTTTATTATATCTGTCAAATAAAGAGTTTGTCTGTAAAGTACCAAGTTGTTGAATACGATCTGTATCCATTACTTTTAACTGATTACCACCAACGTTTCTTATAATAACGTCAGTAGAAAAAATTCTCTTTAATCTACCAAATAATGAGGTATCTACCATAATGTAAATTGTATTTTATATAAATATTAAATTATCTAAGCAGCCATGATATATCTTCAGTCCCCCCACGCCCATCATCCATTTGATATGGATTTTGAGTGAATGAGTTTGCCGAATAAGCTCCTGGGGCTGTTTGGGTAACTACCCCAAAGTTTCCTAAGGTAGCTCTTGTAAGTTCAATTCCTTGTTGTCTATTTCTTAAAGCGGTATCTCGTAAAAATAAAGTTATTGCAAATGCCATTACTAAATCATCATTATAACCTGATTGGGACTGGGCTTTACCATTTTTCCAAACAAATACTCTTAACTCACTCATTAACCTTTTTGACTGGATTATAACTGATTTTTCATGTATATATGATACTAGTTTTGATATACATAAAGGTCGGGTTTTCATGGAAGTTGTAAATCCAGGTACCATACCTTGACCATTTTCCATTCTAGCCATTTGGTTTTCACTGGCTCCTAATGTAGTATCTGCTTTAGAGGAATAATATAGATTTCTATATCCCCTTTCAATTAATTGTTCAATTACACTCCAACCTATATTAGCGTTTTCTACAACTAATAAAGCATCACAATATTCAGTAGATATTGAAAATAAAATATTTGCAAAATCTTTGGTTGGGATTTGAGCTTTATATTCAGCTACTTGTTTAGCAGCTTCTATATCTAAAATATGAAAAGCAGAATAGTCAGTTCCATCACCTCTAGCAACGTCAGCTACCACCAGATAAGATTTGGTATAATCTGGTGTTTCCCATATCCATAGAGACCCATCTACTCCTCTTCTTTCCATAGGATCTGAAGTAAAAGAATCTTCATAAAAATTAAGCATATCAGGTTCAATAACAGTATCCCCTGATGTACTAAAATCACAATCACATTCTTGAGCGGCGTGTCTTATTCCTAAGATTTCATCTTGATCATCTCTCCATACTTGGTCTCGTTCTGGGTGAACAGTCCATGGTAAGGATAAGGGGACAAATTTATTTTCTTTGGCTTGAGCTTTAGTAAAGGATTTATGGAACCAGTTACCGGTACCATAAGGGGTGGATAAGGCCAAACATTGACCTCCAGTAGCTAAAGTTTGTTGTGCTGATGCAAAAATCTCATCTATACCTTCAATAAAAGCAGCTTCATCAATAATAAGGAATGAAACAGCTTCTGATCTACCTGCATCTGCTGTTGCCCCTACTGCTTTAATTTGTGATCCGTTAGCTAAACGTAGTGATAATTTATTATGTTCCACCGTTTTAATCTGCATCCATTTAGGAAGCGCATCATATGCGAACCTAACCTTGGTAACCATATTTTTCGCTGTTTCTTGTTTAGTAGCGATACATAGAACGTTTTTATCCTTCTGGAATAACATCAACCATAAAGAATAAGCTGATGCTAGAGTTGAAATACCTAACTGTCGGGATTTATTGATAATTGTATATTCATTCTTTTGAAGTTGTATTAATACTTTTTCTTGGAATATATAAAGGTTAAATTGGATTCTACCTTTTTGAGGGTGTTGGATCCAATAATATTTCTTCATCCAGTAAACTGGATCTTGGGCACATCTAAGCCATTCTTGTTTAATAATCTCCTTTAATGGGAGTTGAGTATTTTTGGGCATAACTTATTTTTTATTTTATTACAGGTCTTCCCCACTCATTAAATCAGCAGCACTCATTTGTCTTGGAGTTGTTTTTTTCTCTAATGCTTTTTTCTCAGCTGTTAAATCTTTTAATTGAGCTATAATATTTGCTTCTGCAGGTGTACCTTTAACCTCTTGGTATTCTTTGGCTAAAGATTTCATTTTTTTAGTTACTTGAGCTAATCTCTCAATTTTAGTACCTAATCTTTTATTACCTTTAGCAGCTTTTATAGCTTGATTATTCATTTCTTCTTCATCAGATTCCATACCTGATGATATATCACTTGGTATTAAGTCAGCTAATTTAGTTGAATTAGATTTTGGATTAGTTATTTTTAATTTTGAAGATTTGGTTTTTGGAGCAGTAGATGCTTTATTTGGATCAGCTAGTTTATCTGTTTTGACAGTAGATGGAGAGGACCCA
>Ga0208795_1000461_pt1 | contig 19776 bp, 34 predicted proteins | sample CB_VirMetaG_6_FD_184541 | JGI IMG/M metagenome (GOLD analysis project Ga0208795, IMG submission 184541) | Freshwater to marine saline gradient viral communities from Chesapeake Bay - CB_1508_2 Viral MetaG (SPAdes) (version 4) | ecosystem: Environmental > Aquatic > Marine > Coastal | place: USA... | reverse complement strand
CATCGTCCTCGGTCAGCTGTCCTTCATACAAGCGGTACTCAGCCTTACCTGTTGGATCTTTAGACTCACCGATCAGGCTACTTGGCCACACCTTCACTTGAGTGACGTTGTGGTACAGCTCGGCATAACCTTTTGTCATTCCTCTACCTCCCAATACTCGTTCAATTCAGGCGGTTTGCGGCTCAGCTTTTTAAACTTCATCGGCACCCATTTGGTGCTGCCTTCGTACATCACCTGAAAGTCCCAACGCTCTCCCCTTGACCAGCCACGGCCTTCTGTCCACTCTACTCTTCGGATGTCTTTAATCATTTCTTCAGTACTCCTAGCGCACAGAAATCGTTACGACTAACTCGTGGTCGTGCGTTGTCCGGAAACATGGCGTTCTCAGGTCCTTGAATCACGGTCGGTGGATTGAACATACACAACCCATCGTCTTGGGTGTGCTCACGCAAGTAATCGCTCTGACGATAGTACAGGCATTCGGAACAATAAACTCTAGAAGTCATGGTTAATCTCCTTTGTGTTTAATATGTGATCAATGTAACCAGAAAACCATCCTTCATATTGAAGTTCTCCGGTTTCGTCGCGTCCGGTAACTCGGTCGCCTTGCACGATTAAATAGCCTGCGCCATTGGGATACTCTGCGCGATAGCTACCATCGTCCTGCTTTGTAAAACTAAGCGTTGCAATATCTTCGAGTAGAGTTGGAAACTTCATTAAGTAGATTCCTTCTTAACTACGGCTGCACCGAAACTGTTACCGTCTTCGTTCCAGAATGTCCAGCCGAGTTCTTCTGCTCGCTGTTGTAAATAATCCCGTTGCTCAAATGAATAAAACGCAATGACGTGCGTCTTACCCTCCTTTGATAAGATGCGATCAATCGTCGCTTTATAACTGTCATTCAACGTCGTCATAATCATCCTGACTGTGTTTTTCAATGTAGTCGCGTACAACGGGACACTGTTCGTCTTCCGTAGCAAGACATTCCCATGCACCGGGTGAGTCGCCTGTACCAGACCAGTCTTCCCAGTACTGACCGTACTCACACTCGGAACAGTCGTTTGAAGTAACCACATTGGTAAAGATGTGATCGATCATGGCATCGTAGCTAGCGTCACTCATAACAAGTACCCCAATAGAATAGCGATGTTTCCGATAAGAATAAGAACCGATGCAATAATCAATGTTATTTCTAAAGGGAGCATTCTCATTTCAAGCGTCTCTCTATGTAGTCACATACAGCGTTGTAGGTATCGGCATTGTGTGCACCGATATGCCACATCGGAATCTCTTCTGGTCGCGCACCGAGTTCAGGTTTATCTGAAAAGTATCCCGGTCCGTTCTTCCAGTTGTAGATCGTAAACGGCTGTTCATCGATCGTACCAATCCATTCGTAGTCAACCTTGTACCGATCACCACGAGAGTTGTAATCGCCGAAGATGCGTTTGAGGTCTTCGTATCGAACATGAATGTAGCCGCGTAATCCGCAGCCGTTGGTGTTCGTTTCAGGGCTCATGAAGACAATCGGTTGGTCGTTCTCCACATACATATATGGATTGTGATACTCAACCGCTTCTGCAGGTTTAGGAATGTTCATAGCATGCTCCAAGGTTCACGGTCCCCCGAAGGGGACCGGTGATTCATTAGCCAAGTTCAATATACCCACCATCGATCAATGCTTGACGGTAGAAGGTATAGATGCGCTTCGGCTCCTGCTTGGTCTTGAGACCGTTGGCGATAAGGCCATCGATCAGTTCCTGCTGGGTAGCTTTCTTACCCAACGCTTCAAGGGTGGCGAGGACTACACGGGCTTGTGCGGCCATCTTAACGCCGTCCTTCGGCTTCGATACCAGTTTAACGGTACGACCTGCGAACGATCCGCCACGGCCTCCTACGGCCTTCGGAGCGGGTACGGCGGAGGTCTTCTTAGCACGAGGTGCTGGGGTCTTCTTCTCAGAAGTTGCGGTTGCAGTCTGCATAACTTTCTCCTTTCTATCAGACTAAGGTTTTTGCCAGATCACGCATCTGACGTAGTGTGCGGAGTTCGATCTCAATCTCAGCTACGGCTTGCAGCAGACGATCAAGAGCGTCTTCCGAACATTTGCTTGTACCCTTCTTGAAGAAAGCGCGTTTGACACGCTTGCTACCTTCGGGGCTAAGTTCAACAGCATCAATAGAACCACGTTCAAGCAGGTATCTAAAGCTGCTGCTGATATGTTCAGCCTTACATCCTTTCGGAAGTTGGGACTTAAACTTGTTGATAAACTCTGTCGGAGTCATCGGTTGTGAGGTAATGTTCCTCAAAATAATTGAGCTATATTCAGTCATCTCTATACTCTCTAATGGTTGGGGCTACCCGTTTAGCAGCCTGGTACTAACTATAACCTCCACTTTAACGAGTGTAAAGGCAAAGCTAAGAAGCCGCTAGAGCAAGCCAGACAATCACAAACAGCACCATAAAAACGGGACGCAATACCCGTAGCATACAGAAAAATATCTCGATCATACATTAGTGACAGTTGTTGGATACAAGGTACAAGAACGGCTTAACACTTTCGGCGTCATCAATATCATCTGTGATGAAACCTTTAGCCTTGAGCCACGGCATGTAATACTCAATCAGCATATCTTCGTTATAGCTGGGAAGCTCGATACCCGCTTCGATCATTGCATACGAAAGCTCACTTGTAAGCGTTTCGTCCTGTAAGAATCGGGCTGCTAACCAAAGACCTAACGACGTCTCCATGCGAAGGTTTATTTGAACTACTTTATCTTTCTCATAATTGTTATCGGACATGCATTTCCTTTGGGAAAAAAGAACCCCTCCGAAGAGGGGTCAAGTCTGGAGGAGTTACGCTGCTTTTGCGTAGTCAATGGCCAAGTCGAGTGCACGAGCCTTGAGGGTGGCTCCTTGGCCGAACCACGCACGGTGTAGCGCATTACCGGATTCGGTTTCATTTCGCATGTGGTCTTCCACATAGGTTACAGCATTCAGTGCGCCCCACCAAGTACCTTTACTTGATTTGAGGTCGGCACCCGGCTGACGCTCTACTGCTTCCAACACAAGCTCAGAGGTCTTGTTCATCTGGTCACGCATCGGCGTGTCCTTGTCGATCGGCGTACCGTCAGGACCAAGCAACGCTGGCTGGTACAAGCGTGAGATGAAGTTGATCACGTTGCTACCGGTAGTTTTGGTCTCCGCCAAGAATTCAGCGGCTTCCTTAAACTTGGTCATGCCCGCAGCACTCAAGCCCAACGCTTCCTCTGCTTTTTGCACAACGTCACCGGTAAAGTCATACAGGTGCGGCATACGGAAGCTTCCGAAGCCCTCGCTGCTGAGAGCGATCTGCAGGGTATTGTTACACACCACACGAATCGGCGTGAGCTTGATAATCATGCTCTTACCAACGATGTGCGGCTGGTTGATGAGCAGGTAGCCCTTAATCTCATCTCCACCGGGAAGTACGAAATCGTCTGCGATCTTAGCCAGACCCCAAACTTCGCTGCCGCCCTTCAAGCTGCCCGCCGTTTCCATACTCATATGTCCGGCTTCAGTAAAACGCTTAAAGAAGTCGAAGATCTGATCGTTCTGAATCGGTACATAGTTCGCACCGGCTGGAGACAGTACACGGTTGTCGCTGTCACGCACAATGAAGTACGAGTTCGGCGCTTGAATAAGCCCTACATCTTCGTGCCACTCAGGGGTATCAAGAGTGTACGCTGGGCGCTTAGACACAGTCCAAGTAAGACCGGCGGCGTCCATCATTTCTTCGGGGGTCATGTTAGGACCAACTTCTACACCAAGGCCGTGCCACGGACGATCACCGGTCCACGCCATCGTTTCAATTTCATGAGCCATATTACTCTCCTTTCTAAAGGGTTGCGCTAACGGTCATCGCTAGCTACCCCTAACTATAGGCTGCACTAAAACGGAAAGTAAATGCAGCGTTAGAAGCCGCACTGTCCATTAGCACAGCCTTGCTGATGCTTGATCGCATCTTCAACAGCTTCACGCCTAGAGCTGAACGGACCAAACTGGAGTTCTTCTTCATTATTGAACCACCAGTACCATTCGTTCCCTCGTTGTTCTAAAACTATTTCCACGTTCCCTCCAATATCCTCAATAGTTGTTCCCAGTCCACTGCTTTGATATTCCATTTCTCGAGTGGCGGGACCGTTAGACCATCGTCCAGTAGCTCACGGGCCATGGTTCCAGAGTATAGGTACAACTCTTTAGGCGTCTTGACAAGGACGAAGGTTCGACCTCCGACTTTGCTGCGCCGTAATAGCCACGCAACCTGTTCTGGCCTCAGTGCTACTTTCTTGGTCGTTGTGTATTTTAACTCGACCCAAAACTCTTTACCGTCGTGGCATCCATTGACATCCGGGATTCCACGGCTGGTCATTCCGCTCTCGAGCCTCTGAAGATCAGCCTGAATGTTTGCCCGTAAGAGTTTCCAGAGTCCTGCTTCTGACATTACTTGAACATGCTGTGAGCGTTGATAAACTCCTTCATAAACTGAAGGTTACTCAATCGAATGATCCAGTAGTTTGCAGAGCGTTGTGAAAGACTTCTCGCCTTTGCTGTTTCGACCACGGTCTCTGCTTTCTTAAGTTCAATGTCAACTTTTTGCTCCAGTTCAATAAGGTTCCTAGCCTTCATTTAGCCTCCCCCCAACTCGGACCTGTTTCGACATCGACCACGATCGGTACGGACATATCGACACAGTGTTCCATGATGTGTTGAATACGCAGCTCGTCTGGTTTCGACTCGACTGAGAAATCTAACTCATCGTGTACCTGCAGGTGGGGAAGGTAGCCTTCTTTCCACAGAAGCTGCATCGCCTTCTTCGTCATGTCCGCAGCGGATCCCTGAATAAGTCGGTTCATTGCTTTATATGTGAACGCTCGACGGATCGCACCAACACACTCCAGCTTTGCTTCCTCGGCAGAGTTGTAAAACTTGCGACTACCAAACTGAGACGGTTCCCACTTATCGAAGCGACACTTACGACCAAGTAGAGTACGGATCGACCCTGCTTGTGCGGCCTTACGACTACAGAAGGAACTTAAGCCCCGCATGAACGGGACCTTCATGTGGTACTCCGCAAAGAGTTTACTCGCCTCTTCTGCAGTAAGGTCCAACTCATTAGCTAGCTTCTTCTGACCCATGCCATACGCTAGACCAAGGTTGATGGACTTCGCTTGCTTACGAGTAATCCCCGCCATATCCGCAACCATTTGATGGAAGTCGGTATTCGGATCCTTGTTATACGCCTCGACTACTTCGGCTGCACCTTGTAGCCCCAAGCGATGAGCATAGTGGGCCGTGATTCGTGGTTCTTGGGCCGAGTAATCGAACGCACCCCAATAGCAGCCTTCTTCTGGAATAAAGAGGCTACGAATCATCTTACCGATCTCAGGATCACGAGCAGGTACTTGCTGCAAGTTTGGATTCGAGTAACTAAATCGACCGCTCACCGTACCACCATCATCAGAACGCAGCGGATGCAACTCTGCATGGATACGGCCATCGGTGTGATGCTCAAGAATCATCTTATCAATAAATGTCGTGCGAGCTTTGTTTAGCTTGCGTGCTTCGACGATCATCTTCGGTAACTCATGATCATGGGCTTCTAACCATGCGGCCTGAAAGCTGGGTGCGCCAGTTTTTTCAGTTCGAGGGTATGGAAGCTCTGCGTTATCAAAGATTTCAGCTAGCGAAGCGTTCGCCCAGATCTGTGGCTCGGCTCCATATTTGCGTTTAATCTCACTGAAGATCTGTATCTCACGAGCCTTGAGCTTCTTAGACTGCTCCTCCGCTCTATCGAGATCGACTCGTACACCTCTGGCTCGCATCTCAACAAGCATCGGAGTAAGCGAGGACTCAAGTTCGAAGATCGACCACAAGTCTTGTTTATCCAGATGAATCTTTAGCGTGTGCCATAGTTTCAAGGTCAACGCTGCATCCTGCTCGGCGTAGGCTCCTACGAAGTTTGCGGGTAGTCGCCACATCTCACCTTTCGGATCGAACCCGAAGGCTTCCGCTGCTTGGTATAACAGCTTCTCGTCCTTCTTCTCACCGAGGTAATCTTTACCCAGAGCGTTCAACGCATACGACCAACGGTCTTCGTTGATTAACGGTGCGGCGACCATGGTATCAATCACGTTATCCGTTATGTTGATATCGACCGTGCGTAACCAACCGAGATCGTACATCGCATTATGAAACAGCTTCTTCGCATCAGGATTTGCGTCCATCTGCGCCTTGAACCATCGAAGGACTTGCTTGCGATCTAGATTACCGCCACCCTCGTGAGCGATCGGATAGTACCCCGACCACCCATCGACAGCGACTGCAATACCTACGACCTCACCTTCGTTTCTAGCCCACCCCGGTCCACGGGTCTTGATACTTGGGTCTCGAGTTTCTAAGTCGATCGCAATAATCTTGGCATCGCTAAGGTTCGGAAACGAGTCGGGAGCGACCCAGTCGGTTTCTGGTACTTCCACGTTCTTCTTAGCCTTTGGCACGAGTAATCTCTTCTTCAACGAGCATCAAGTAACGACGCAGATCTTGAATGTCATCGAGGATACCTTCTGCACGAGTGTCCTTCTCGTAGGTTACAAAGATGTCCCACATATGTGGCATCACTTGGTTTTCGATACGGTCCCACTTGCGTGCGAGCATCATGAATGCGCCTACACCGCCACGCTGCTTCCAACTATCGCCATATGACTCGCCTGCTTTTACCAACGCTTCGTGGTCTTTCAGAGCGATCTGTTTAACTCTTTCGTAGTTCGTTGTGGACATACTTATCCTCCAGTTCATAGGTAATCTGTTTAGCGTGTTCCGCTATATCGTCTAACTCATAACACTTCTTGCTTGGGTCCTGCTGTAATACCAGAACCTTCTTAGCCATGCAAAGTGCTACATCTAAGATCTCATCAAGACTGTGATTTCTTGTCATGGTTTTCCTTTCTTCTTTCTAACCATTGAACACAAGCGATACGCCAATCGTCGGCCTTACACATCGCCAGCATCTCAAACGCACCGTTGTAGTCTCGTGCTTTATGTAGACGGTATGCAAGGGCCATGGGTATAGCTACATCCGAAAAGAATGTATTCGAGAAGTTCAGATCCCAGTGTTCGTCCATGAACATGCTGAGTTCATAGAGCCATGTATCGGTGTTCTTTACCAACGGATACGGAGTGATACTATCGTACTCATACGGATTGTGTAGATCACGTTCTATACCCATCACACGCTTGTATAGATCGTTGTCGTATACATGGAGGCTATCGCTAACTTGATTGTATACACCGACATCCACACCGATCATCGCAGCCATGTACTCTTGAAGTACTGAGAAGTGTACAGCGTTCGCACCATAGGCTCCCCAGATCATATCGTTAGAGCGGTTACATACTGTCATGTTTAACTTACCACGACGAATCTTGAAATAGATGTGCGTGTTACACGGCTGGTCTTTAGTAACGAGATCCAAGTCATGTCGAGGATCCCACATACCAACTACACAGCGGCGGTCTTCCGGATCGTTACGCAGTCTTTTGATTACAACCGCAAGCTGGTTTACATCGAAGTGGTGAATCCAACGGTAGCCATACGCACCGTTGAAGGTTTTACCATCATCCGAGAAGTCGATCATCGACTTAACATAGTCCGTTACATAATCAGTATCGTTACGGCCTGCAAGCATCCAAAGACTTTCCATTAGATGGAAGAATGGATTAGCGTCGCGCTCTTTATAGAACAGCACTCGCTCAGTCGGTCTTGCGTAAGTGGTGGTTACAGGCTCATCAAATTCGATCGTTGTTCCATTTCTGCTTTCTTGATAGACCCCATGAGCCTTGAGGCTATCGAGTCCTAGGAATAATGCATCCTGCACATTGCGTGCACGTATCGTAATCATATTGTCTCCTTTGTTGATAAAAGCCCGTCTCGTGGGCTAAACGGTCGGTTCCCAGTTACATGCTGTTTCGGAGGACTAGCCACCAAGGAGAACTGTGCCGACTGTGTGGGTTTTCAGGTATATGAACCCTGAGGCACTCCACACCCACCTCTGCTGCTGGTCAAAACACTCGACAAAACCCCAGCAGCTATTGGCAGCCATCGTACCTACAACGAGTACTACCTTCACCATTCTCTATTCTCAAATACTTATCGAACTCACAACAGAGTCCTTCTGCGTCTCGCATTTCAAAAGGTCTGACATGGTCTGCGCTGTGATCGTTGATAAAGTGCATCAATTCTTGCAACTCAGACTGCCAGTCATGCTTCTTACTTGTGTACTTCAGATCTCGACCCGAGAGTCTATTCAGACCACGCATACACCCCGGTCCAGGGTTCGCCCACGTTAGAATATCGTCCGCATCTTCCAGCACATGGGTATGTCGTAGATCGGTAATCACTTCGTACGCCATGAACGGTCCCATATATGGATACTCTTTCAAGACCTCCCAAGACTTCTGTAAGTTTTTAACAGACATGAAAGTTTTGTAAAGGTCTTTTCGATGAGACCACATCTGATCTATCGACCATCGGATACCGGCTAGCTTATCCATACCGTTCGGAGACTTAATCACATACGCTGACGTGATCCACTTAGGCTGAGGACGGATTACTTTATCCGCAAGCTCGGAATCCCAAAGGGTATGCAGGTGATGCTTTAGTAATGTCTCTCCGGTGTTGATAAGGTTGAACCATCGGAAGATCACAATCGCCATAACCACATCAGGACTATTACGCAACGGCCCCCGCATATTCTCACGAAGCCAGCGGGTGTTGCGATCATCCTCACGGAATACATTGCAGAACTTATGCGTCTGGAATATAGGATCCGTGGTCCAAGGTTTAGGACTCTTGCGTACTTCCTTCTCGAGTCGAATACGCTCGCGCTCATTAACCCAATACAGAGCCTTCTCGAGCTTTTCTGGGAGCATTACTTCTTCCTCAGAATCCAACCTGCGTTGTTGCTTACTTCTGGATACGGCATGGCTAGGATCATGCGTTGCCACTGCTTACCGAAGCGGTTCATGATCATGTCTACTTGGTCTGGGGACCATCGTCCATGCATCTTTTGAGCCCGTTTGAAATTGGGCAGCTGTATAAAGTTTCCAACGACGGATTGGATCGCAAAGTACTTATCAAGCAAGTCTCGCAGCTCTTGGAATCCCCACTCGTAGACGTGGTCTTCTGGCAGTTTTTCATTACTACCGTCGTGGTTCGGTGTTGAGACGTAGGCAAGTCCACCGGGGCGAAGTACTCTGGCGGCTTCCGAGATCCACGGCTCGATAAACTCTCGTCCCATATGCTCAATGACTTCGGTCGTGTAGAAGAAATCAATGTAACCATCTTCGAGATCCAGCTTCGGATTAACCGTAAGGTCTTGGATGCGGACTTCACCACTAACCGTCTTAAACCATGCGCTGTCATGGATATCCTCTCCACCGTTAGGCCAGTATGGGTGTTCCTGCTCGCAAGCTGGATCGATGTCGTAGCCGATATACTTTTCGACCACATCAGACTTCTTAACCGTGTAGGCTTTGTAAAGCACTCGCATCGGCCATACTTCGCCGCAACCGATTTCTAGAATACGGATCGGGCGACCAAGAGCCTTAGACTCGTCAATCGCCATACTTACCATCTTATCGTAGCGACTCATGTGCGTCAGTTCGTCTGGACGCCAGTTACCCAAAACACCAGCAGAGGCTAGGTCCATTCGAGTGTTCTTAGAATCGTTCGTGTTCTCTTTCAACTTTCTGCGTATTGATGCCATGCATCCTCCTGAGTAAAAGTGCGTGGGGCCGAAGCCCCACGAGGGTTCGATTATTCCACAGCGATCCAGCCCTTTTGGAGCAACTGACGGCGGTAAAACTTCCATACCTTGCGAGGGTGCTGCTTGGTAGAGAGAACACCTTCCAGCTTCTGAAAGAGTTCACCCAATGGCAGCTGTCCACCGTTGTCGTCCAGAGTAAACAAAATATCTCGCATCTGCGGAGAGATCTTGTCCTCTTTTTCCGGGACCAGTTTGAGAACAATCATTGCATCATCCTTCAGACGCTTACCGTGAAGGGGGTGATGTTCTTTAGACATAACAGTCTCCTATTTGCATTGTCGAGTAGGCTCTACTTTCTCTTACCTACCGCCCTATTATAACGTCCAAGGGCAAGAACGTAAAGGCAAAAACGTCACAAAGGAAAGTATTTTTCCGTGGTTGGTTCGATGAGATGGAGACTTTTCTTAGCTCGTGTCAATGCAACATACATAACCCGTGTCTCGTCATCCGGATTACGCTCAAAACTTTTGAAGGTTTTGCTAGAGAGGTCGGTTAGTACCATCACATGATCCGCCTCGCCACCTTTTGCACCATGAATGGTCGAGAGTTTTATGCGGGGCTTCTTGGTAATCTCCTCACCTCTTCTGAGCATCGCTCCAAGATAGCTGCGTTCGGCTACCGTAAGTCCATTAAGACTGTCTTCCCAATTCCCCTCTACCTTAACCTCGTAGTGCTGCTTAAGCTGACGTAACGAGAGCCGTGTTTCAGGGTCCGCGTTCTCCAGATCTTTAACCTTGGTCCCACGGATGTAGGTCAGACAGTTCTTAACCTCACCAACGTTGAGTGACTCACCTGACACAAGCCGCTGCCATTCTTTAATCGCAAGAATCTTTTTCTCGGCGATGCTGTTCCGCCCACGACGTTCAAAGAAGTAGCCCTCCTCTCGACAGAACGCATCTAGCTTATCCAGATGGTAGTTCGAGCGGGCGAGCAATAGCCATGTACCGTCATGCAGATCCACGTTTTCGTAGTACGGATCGTGGATGATGGCCCCTTCTTCACGTCGCGCCTTCCACTCTTTTGGAACACGGTTGTTTACTCGCTTGATAACGGTATCCGATAGATCATGAATCGTCTTTGGAATACGGTACGACTGGTCTAGAACGATGGCCCGTCCTCTTGAGAGATTAACAAAGTAATCCACGTCTGCACCAGCCCATCGAAAGATAGCTTGATCATCGTCTCCTGCGATATACACACGGTCAGAGTGTTGTGCGATCTTGTGAACAACCTGCCACTGCAGCGGACTTAGGTCCTGTGCCTCGTCAATAAACACAACATCAAACTTGGGACACGCACCTTGTGCGATGAAGTCAACGAGCATATCCGTAAAGTCACGGACCAACATACGATCTTTATAGTTGCGCAAGGCTCGCGAGATACGCTCTAACTCAAACCAATCGACGTTCCACTCGTTATTATGGTCATGCTCGTCGTAGATCTGACGCAGAGGAATCATACGCATTCGTGCGAGGTTATCCATGATAAGCAACTGTTCGTCACGGCTCATGTTCCACGAACCTACTTCCTCGGAAGCAAGAGAGCCACTTAAACGCAAGCCCAAATCCTCACCAAACTCTTTGAAGTTTGCTGCGGACATTACAACCTCACGAGTAAGACCCAACTCTTGAAAGCAAAAGGAGTGTAGCGTTCTGAAGTATGGAAGCTGTCGAGGCGTTAGCTCAAACTTTTCCATTGCACGATCACGCCCTTCGGTTGCAGCCTTCTTTGTAAACGCAAAGTATCCAATGCGATCAGGAGATGTCCCAGAGTCCAACTCCTTTTCGATCAGATGCATCAGCGTTGTGGTCTTTCCTGTACCCGGAGGTCCAAGGATGATGGACCATTGATCTGGCGTCATATCGGGCTTTCCTCCATTGTTTCAGGAAGGTCGTATGGCCCATCGATCAGAGCGTACTCAGGTACACGCCAAAGATTGACACCCTTACCTTTGATATTAAAGAACCCCTTCGCTGCCTTCGCATCGTTGTTATTCATTGCGATGATACGAGCAGTAATCTGTGTTCGTGTGTAGTCCTTAAAGTTCTGTCGATTAAGGAAGTTCTGTAGATCCTTCAAACGGAAGTATGTATAACCGTCCTCGGACCACGGCTTACCCAACATGATCTCATCTTTGTTCTTAGCCTGCGAACGGTCTGTGCAGAACGATTCAAGATGCTCGTGAAACTGACCTTCGGTCGATACTTCGTTCGACACTTCGATAAGTTCTACGTTATCCAAAAGCTGCTGCACAACTTGCTGCCATGTCTGGGCCTTAAGTACAGGAGGCATTCGGTTTAGTGCGTTCATACACTTGCGCTGAAACCGCTGCTGATTCTGTAGGTCCTCGGTCTCAAGTTCCAAGCGCCCGTCTTCGACATCTAAAAACCAGATCGGTGGATCCGACTCAAACTTAGAGAGTGTCCCGAACATTGGAACCCCGCCCGTTGCACCTATGCCATACTTTCTAGTTCTACACAACGCAGAGTTACAGTGATTAACAAGAGGCTGTTCGTTACATCTGTAACCATAGTCCTTGTTCTTCAGCGTCTTTTGCAGCGTTAGTATTTCCGATGCCGCCAATGGTGGCTGCATGTAGTCTCGGTTGATCTCTTCGATCTTCTTTTCCCAATCATCCGGAAAGCGGCGCTTAAGATAGACACCAATATTGAATAGACTGTTGTTCCGAGTGCCTTGAGGAAAGCCTTGTTGCGCGAGATGAACCAAACAAGGAGGTCCGTCTTCCAACCATTCGACTTCATCGACCTGTACCTTAATCTTGAGTTTCTTAAACTGTTCGTGCGTTACCTTGTGGCCTTCGGCTCGTGCAAGGAATTCTTCTACTGAAAGTGCATCACCGTTATCGTCTAACGCATAACGAGTCGTGCTGTCTCCAGCGAAGTAAGGCATGTTCAAACAGTTACCACGATCCCCACGTTCAAGGAGTAGCTTGGTCTGCTTTGGAAAGATCTCTGCTTGACCATGTCCGATACCCGCTGCGATCTCTCGCAGTTTATTCTGCATCTTACGCGCAGGAATCGGCGATGTCATAAACAGATAGATGTGCGCTCCGCCGCTCTTACTGCGGCAGATCGTCATCGGTAGTTCTAAATCTTTGAGCTGCTTTGCTAGACTCTTGAGGTCTAGCTGGTAATCGTCAATGTCGATTGCGCCCCAAAAACAAGAGTTGTCTTCACGGATCGGTACTATGCCGATCGATTGATCTCCAGATAAGTGTTTTTCCCATAGTTCTAGTACTCGCTCCTCGGATAAATCTTCCGAGACCATCACCATACGCCCTTGCCGTTTCCCGTCTGCTCTTTCTTCTCCGGCAGTAAACTTACCGTAGGCTTTTGTTAGACCGGCAAGGAGAGATGCGAATCGCTCCGCATACTTCATAAACTCTCCTTTGGAAAAGGAGCGGCCCCGAAGGACCGCCCCTCCGATTACATGATATCTTCAGCGTCGAAAGTATCACCCGAAGTAGATCCACCAGCTTGTTCTTCTTGCTGGACCTTAACTTCGTTAGACTTAACAGCCTTGCTGAAAGTCATCGCAGTCTCTACGAGGTCACGATCATCAGCGGACAGAGGTCCGTGAAGCGCGATCCCCCAACCATACCAGTTACCCATGTCGTTCTGCTGATGAATCGTGGTCAGACGATAACGGTTCATGAACATAGGTGCTGGAACACGCTGACCCTTAGAGTTTAGTCGAGTCTGCATCTTCATGGTAGTAACCCACTTACGAGCCTTCGTGAGCTGTGAAGACTTCATCGGAATAACGGCTTGGGAAATACCACCGTTCTCATCTTCCATCAGAACATAGAAGTAGGCTGTTTCCTCGATGTAGTTACCATTGTCGAGAACATACTTACCCTTATCGTCCTTAATCGCCATATCAAGAATGGAACGAGATTCATGTTCCTTGATAAGACCGAGGCCGGTATCACGTGGAGCCCACTCGACATACGCCTTGCGATATGCACATGGGATTACATTAACACCTTCCTCACCATCATAGACCGTAGCGGTAACGCTGTTGTAGATGAACCCAGCTTCTGCACCTTCGACATAAGCACCATCACGCTTGTTTACCTGCGGACTCAATGCTTGCAGAATCTGAAGCAGAGGGATCGCCATGTCTTCCTTAGAGACATCTTCAAGCCCAGTTTCCAGATGATCAAACGACTCGTCCAGTACAAGTAATTCTTTCGGTTCATTATCTACCACCGCTAGGTCTGCTTTCTTAGTTGTCGGCATAACACTCTCCTTTAGTTCTTAACGATTTTGGTTTTGGAACCGATAAAGATACCGAACAGCTGTTCAGGAATATCGACTCCTTTTTGGGTCTGCTCTTTAGCCCAAGCCTTGAGCGTAGAAGCATGAACAGACTTCTTATCAGAAGGCATCAACCCTCTAGCACGAAGTGCGTCCACTGTTTCGTGAGCCTTGGAATCCTCATCTTTATTGAAGCGTACAGTTACTTCATGTTTGATGATGTCCGCATAGCCGTGGTCCTCTAACCAACCAAACGCTTCTTGCTCGCGTTCCTTAGAGATATAGGCACTCACGAAATCGGTAACAGTGATCTTTGTGCCATCACGCAGCTTAATCTCAGATAAGCCAGATTCGTTCAGGGCTTCGGGTAGATCCTGTTCCGACACCTTACGAAGATCCTCTTTTGCAATCTTCAGGTCTTGTTCCAGTTCTTCCACACGCTGCTGCAGTTCAACCTGCTTTTCGGCTAGACTGGAAACCTTGCTCAACGATTCATCTGATGGTGCTTCACCAAAAGATAGGTCGTCGCCACCTAGTAGATCATCAAGATCCGTTATCGACATTACTCTCTCCTTTCTTACTACGCTTAACACGCACAGGGATGCTCGGCTCAGTCGAATACTCGGGAGCATCGATCAGCTCGAACGCCTCTCTGGTGTTATTTAGATCAACATTAATCGGAAAATACTGGCTTGTAAACTTGTCCCACTTCAACAAATTAAAGACTCCGTTGTTAGCCTTTGCTGCAACCGCACACGCTATACCTATAGCTGCGGGGTCGCCCATCAAAAGTAGATAGTCCTCCTTCGAGAATTTACCAAGAGCTTTGTTTAACCTGCGAACGGTAGGACCGGGACTCAAGACAATATTTGCGTTAGACGGTAGAAGCACTTCTAGTTCGCCAAACTCGCGAGCTGGAAGGATGTTCCTACCTAGAGCTTCTTGAATTACATAAACGGTCATTACTATCCTCTCTGTTTGCGGCTAGGTCTTCCCCTAACCGTAGCCCTATTATAAAGACCAAAAGGGCGGAAGTAAAGCGGCCCGCTAGCGTACTCCGGAACCTATCGGAGCGTATAGTAGTTTTAGATCGCTTTTTTAAAAAATTTTTTAAAAAATCCTTCGGAAAAAGTAATAAAGTAATAGGATTCCTCGATATCCGTTTAGAAACGAGGAGTTAGAGTCTATTAGTAAGCTATTGTTTAAGTCTAAATCTATTAGAGTTTTAATAGATTGCACCAAAGGGTTTAAGAAAAACTTAAGTCAACCTATCCCCTCAAGCAAAATCGTATTAGAACTTTTAATATATTCTCTCTCTTTGAAAAACACTTAGCGTCCTTTACTTTCTGCCCGTTCTACGCTATACTTGCCCGCAGAAAGAAGAACAAGGACACCTATGGAACAAAAATATCGGTTTAAGCACCAGCCCTACGCACACCAGTTGAAGGCGTTAAAAGATTCCTGGAACAAGCACGAATGGGCTTGGCTCATGGATATGGGGACAGGTAAGACGAAGGTTGCGATTGACAACATGGCTGTCCTTTATGACAGAGGAGCCATTACCGGTGCGCTGATCATTGCACCAAAAGGGGTCTACCGTAACTGGACGGATAAAGAAATCCCACAGCACCTTCCTGAACACGTGGAGTATCGTGTAGGTACATGGTCCTCGGCCCTTAGTAAGCAGGAAGAACGCAAGATCATCGACCTCTTTGATCCTGATATCCATGACCTGAAGATTCTGGTTATGAACGTAGAGGCATTCTCGTCAGGTAAGGGTACGAAACTCGCTGAGAAGTTTCTGCTAGCTCACTCGACCTACATGGCGATCGACGAAAGTACCACGATCAAGAATCCGAAGGCTAAACGCACCAAGACGATGGTGAAACTCGGAAAATTTGCACGGTTCCGTAGGATCATGACTGGTAGCCCGGTAACGAAATCCCCTTTGGATCTCTACTCGCAGTGCGAATTCTTGAATCCTCAGTTGTTGGGCTTTCCAAGCTACTACTCATTCTGCGTTCGCTACGCAAACATGATCAAAAGAAGCAGTGGTAGCCACACCTACCATCAGATTCTCGGCTTTCAAAATCTAGACGAGCTTTCTGAAATTCTTAAATCGTTCTCTACTCGTGTTCTGAAAGAGGAATGTCTTGATCTGCCGGATAAAGTCTTTACGACTCGTCGGATCGAAATGACGCCTGAGCAGAAGCGTATGTACAAAGAGATGAAGAAGTACGCAATGACCGTGATCAACGAGGAGGGCGACTCTGTTTCCGCGACCGTTGTAATCACTCAGCTACTTCGTCTGCATCAGATCAGTTGTGGATTCGCTACCTCCGACGATGGCGGCATAACCAAGATTCCTAACAACCGACTCAAAGAACTGATGTCAATTTTGGAAGAGACCGATGGTAAGGTAATCCTTTGGGCGACCTACCGTCATGACATCCAGTTGCTGACCGAAGAAATATCCAAGGTCCACGGACCAGAGAGCGTGGTTACTTATTACGGAGACACTACCGTAGAAGAACGCCAGAGAGCGGTGAAATCGTTTCAGGATCCTAACGATCCGGTACGGTTCTTTATCGGAAATCCGTCTACGGGCGGATATGGCCTGACTCTAACCGAGGCGAATACCGTAATCTACTACTCAAACAGCTACGACCTTGAAAAACGGCTACAATCAGAGGACCGTGCACACCGTATTGGTCAGACCAAGAGTGTGACGTATATTGACCTAATCGCCGAAGACACTGTCGATGAGAAGATCGTGAAGGCTCTGCTCAACAAGCAGAACATCGCGAATCAGATCATGGATGAAGAATGGAAAGAATGGCTAAAACAGGAGTAACCTATGCCAAAGATTGAACAACAAGCCACTGTTGGTGGTACTCGCGAAGACGGCTCTACCATCCTTCTACCGGAAGTCGAAGTCAAAATTGAAAACGCTGCTACTGGCGAAGAATACGACGATGATGATGCAGCTGCGGCAGATGTAGCAAACCCTGCTACCGCTACGACCGATGCCGATATTAAGCGTAGTGTAGCGATCCGTGTTCTGAAAGGCGTTGGTGCAGAAGGCGGCGCAGGCTAATCTTCTCGGTCGATCTCTACGACCGTTTCTTGATCAAGGTGCATGGTCCCTGTTCTGTTAGCCTCTTTACACAGAATAAACCGTGCACCTCGATTTTCTAAAACCTCATATTTCGTTCCGCCGAGCCAAAACTTCTCGGTTTCCATAAGGCTTCCTAGATCTGTTTCGATCTTCATGGATGTATACAAACTACGGTCGGATCTAGGCATGGAGTAATCTCCAAATTCCCATAAAGCCGAAGCTCATCTTTGGTCATTGTTAGCTGTCGCAATTCAGCACATCCAGAAAGAACACTGGCTGCAACCACCCCGGCCAGTACGAGGCGCAAGTTTCGGGTTGCTCGAAACTGGTGGCCTACTCCCCCGTCCTGAGATGCACGGTGTGTGTTTAAGGTTTCGGCCATAGATCACTTTTTAGCCTTCATCAGGCACTTACCTGCAGCTTTGCACTTAGCTGGGGACTTACATCCAGCACAAGGCTTGAATGCTTTACCACCGGTTGATTTCTTCATCATCAGGTGCTCCTTGTAGATGACTTTTTCTTTGCTCGAGTTTGACTCGCTTTAATCGCCTTCATTTGCTTGATGGCTTTACCACGAGAAGCGTAACACTTTCCACTATCCCCGTACTTTGTACCGGATTTACCCGTCTTAGTTTTGCATTTCTTAAGAGGCATTAGCTTTTTCCAAGGTAGAAGGACCCTGCTGCAAGCAGAGAAATCTTCAGCCACTCAAAATGAACAATCGCATTTTCTAGACGTACAAATTCGGTCTGAGTCTTTACGTTATCCCACAATCCAAGGAAATTAAAGCCCGTTGTACGCTCCACCGGGACCACGATATCGAGGCCAGTCAGACCACCCATCATGGCCCATGCACCTAAACCGATCATAGACAATACAAAGATACGGCGAGTCATCTTGGCAAAGGGATCATTGCCTACTCTAGCAGCAGCCGCATCAGCAGCTTTGGTGGCCCGCTCAGAGTCAGCGTTAGCCTGCTCGGTTTTAGCGGCCATCATCTTCATCGTGAGTTCTTGCTGCTTGGCTTTAGCTTCTTGAGCCTTGTCAATCATCTTGAACACACCGCCCATGGCTGCACCACCAGCCATCGTCATAAGCTCAACTGGGATCATGCTGGTCTCCTTTGCAATCTCTGGCGAGACAGTTGTAAATAGATTGAAGTATCCCCACCACTCTGCGACGCTTTGTATCATCTGGACTTACCAGCGCCTCAATAGCTTCAGCAAGACCATCCATCAGGTCTCGCTTTTGATCGTCACTCATCTCCATCCTTTTTCCCTTTCTTTTCCTTACCCTTGACATAAGCATCTGCTCCAAAGAAGGCAGACACTACTAATCCCACGGACATGAAATACACGCCCGACATATCACCGATGATCTTGGACTCGTTATCGAATCCGAGTGCGCCGCTGGCGAACACAAACAGCGGGTATCCCAGCATGCCGAACAGCGCAAACCAGACCATCTTACGCTGCTGGTCACGCTTGGCATCTTCGTCCTCCATTTCGCGACGCATCCGCTCGATATGGATTTTCCATTCTTCTTTGCTGATGTTGCCGTCTCCATTTAAGTCAGCCTTTTCAAAGTCGGTCATTCTAATTTCCTGATAGGGGGTTATCCAGAGCCTTCTGGATCTGGTCTTGTAACTCGGTCTTGGTATTTTCTACCTTGATTTCAAACTTATCCATCTTGTCCTCGAAGCGCACGATCTTGTCGTTCACCCGCTTCTCGATGTCGTAGGTTAGCTGTTTAGCGTCGCGCAGGTTTTGCTCAATAGATTCCAGTAGGCGTTCCTGCGTTTCAATCTTGTTGCTGGTCTGTTCCATCTGAGCCTGATAGCCGCCGATGTCCAGCGAGGCCAGTTCTTCGACCTTTTGATACATCGTGAAGCCGCCGTAGAGCGCGCCCAACACAGTACCAATTCCGGCAAGCGCCATGCCGATGGTGGTCGGAGTCATCCGCAAACCGAGCAGGGTGAAAGACTTGTCCTTCAGCCCTTCGATTTCGTCCAATTTGTCGCCTAAGTCAGCCATTAGTTTTCAAACCCGCCTTGCAACTTCTTCAGGTTCTCAAGTTCCTGTTGAAGGCGCATTACCTCCAGCCGTCTGGCTTGGAGTTCTAGCTGATAAAGCGTATTGCAGTTGATTCGTTCCTTTGGCCCATCAATCGGTATCACGATTCTTGCATATAGGCCAATGTCCTTCGTCTGCGGATTGGTAGGATCTTCGCTACCGAACGGTGATACCGCATTGTTGATGATGCCTGTCGCTCCCAGTTCAAAGGTAGAGCCACCACCGATGGCGTTCTTGCAGTCTAGGTTGCCAGCACGAAAAGAATCCGTTGCATAGCTGCCCGGTGCGCTTGGGAGTTGTAGATTGAGCGAGGAGGAGTCTGCCATCGCCATCCCACAAAACATCAAAGCTATGGCTTGAATCTTGAGCATATCCGGCTCGCGATCATCGTTTTCTTGTCGCTGTTTTCACGCAACTTCGACACCGAACATACATATTCCGCCAC
>Ga0208795_1000459_pt1 | contig 19879 bp, 30 predicted proteins | sample CB_VirMetaG_6_FD_184541 | JGI IMG/M metagenome (GOLD analysis project Ga0208795, IMG submission 184541) | Freshwater to marine saline gradient viral communities from Chesapeake Bay - CB_1508_2 Viral MetaG (SPAdes) (version 4) | ecosystem: Environmental > Aquatic > Marine > Coastal | place: USA... | reverse complement strand
ATCCAAAGAAAACCTTAGAATGAACTGGATAAATATTAAAAGAATATTTGAATTGGTGATGGTTGCGCTCTTGGGCGCGTTTTGTGTTTTTTTATTTTTTCATTTTCAAAGACACATACCTTTTTATCAAGTTGTGGGGTTTGTGCTTCTTGTCATTGTGTATAAATTAGTAAAATTTATAAGTATTCGAAACAAGAAATTATTTATTAAGAATTATTAAAAATGGGTTGTGTTGGATTAACAGATATTGAATGCCAAGTTTTGCTAGCTTCACAACAGAATACAAAGCTACTTTTCATTATTGGTTTTTATATCTTATTCGCTTTTATATGGTACTATTTCACAAGGAATAGAGTCGCTAAACTTAAACACACTTATTATATTATGCCTATAGAAGTTACTAAATGGATGGCAGCCTTATATTTCCTCTTCACACCCGTCCATTTTCTGCTCTTACCTTCGAATATAAATTTTGATCTGGCTTTGGGTTGGTTCGCTTTCTTCTATTCACCAGGGCTTATTGTAGCTTTCCTTATGCCCATTCTATGGGTTATGGATAAAATATTTAACTTCTTCGGTTATGAGGGGACTTTTGAGTTTTTGAAAAAATATAAGAATCGACTTATATAAATAAAGGATGGCTAGCACCCGAAAAACCATTAAAGGCAAATCAAAAAAAAAGAATGCTTATGTGTCTACATGGTTGGTGCGTCTGATAGATACATACGAAAAAGATATAAATAGAGAACTTTCTAAGTATAGTAAAAAGAAATGTTCCAATGCTGTAGCGGGTGAGATCTTGGCTCAAATTGTGTTGAGCGAACCCAACTTACTACAGAAACATACAAACTTAATTAAAAAATACGCTAAAAAACGATGAGCGAAGAGACAAACTTTTATTCAATCCTGGCTAAAGTACTACTTGTTTTTAATTTTCTGAGTTTGTTTTTCACATTTACTCTGATTATGTTCTACGCATTCTTGGAATATGTAGGGCTTGAGTTCATCTCACTCTCAAAAGACATGTTCGGGAGTGATAGCGTGTGGTATTCAAAAATAGTAAGTATCTTTGAGTTGTTATTAGAGATTCCTGGTGGGCTAGATACTTTATTCCTTGCTATTATATTCCTCTCAGTTATGAATATTGTCTGGGTGGCGTATAAAACACAAAAAGGAGGTTGGCTGGGCTTCTTCTTCTTTATCTCTATAGGTCTTCCAATCTGGCTTTACATTGCTTCCTTAATAGTGGATATGCGAAACAAACTCTTAACATATCTTAATAGTGTTTTACTAATCAAACCTGAAACGACTTTCTTTGATTATTTCACTATTTACTCAATGGAGATTAGCGCAGCAATATTTATAATTGCTTTAATTGTGCACATGGTAGACTGGGAGAATGTGCGAGAGCGAGTGACGGGCGCGATGGATCGTGATGCTTCCTATGATGACACAATCGGCGAGAGGTTTGAACAATGAACCTAAATAAGTGTGGCTTAAAGCTCAAGCGAATGAACACTACATCAAAGAAAATGAGACAAATACTATTAATCATTATAAGTTTATTTATGAGTTTTGGGGCAGTCACAGCGGCGACTGAGATCACGGACACGTTCATCAGTGTCGGCGGGAGCAATGTATGCCTCGCTGACGGGAGTGTTTTTCAAGAAAGAATAAACGGAGTCTATTATATTGAAACTGATGATGCGACAGACATTCAAACAAAGATTAATTTAGCGGCCTCGAATAATGGAGGAGAAGTAAGATTAATTGGACACGGGAATGTCTATAACTTAAACAAACAAATCAATCTTAGCGATAATGTGTATTTAATTGGTGAAGGTTATCCTATAATAAATGTAACCTCAAATATTACTGCTTTTGAATTTTATGAAGTAACAAACTCAGGTATTAAAGGTATTGAGATAAAAGGGAATGGTTTCGGGTCTTGGAATAATATCACGGCCGTGACACTTTACAATTCTACTAATATCCGAGTAGAAAACATGAGGATTCACGATTACACTTCTCAGGCTATTATGTGTTGGTACCAAGTAGGTTATGGGAAGAGCGGCGATTACGAAGACTTTGGTTGTAAAGATTCTTGGATACTTAATAATGAAATATATAATATTGAACATACAGGGATAGAATTACACGGTTCAGATTCGGAAGGGAACACTATTCAAGGGAATAAACTTTTTAATATTGACAGAAGAGCTATTAAGATTTATGCTGGTGCGGATAATAATCAAATAATAAATAATTATTGCTCTAATATTACTGTAGAGCCTGACGCCGCGTGTATTACTGTTAGGGCTGCCAATAAAAACCTTGTGGATGGGAATATAATTAAAAATGTTAATTTAGGAGTATTGCTTGCTCAAGGTGCACAGATAAATAAAGTTTCAAATAATATTATCTCAAATGCTTCATTGGTTGCTATTCGTTCTTTTTATACAGTTTCATATCCTGATGATTATGTGAAAAATAATTTATACTTGAACAATTATATATACAATTCCACAATAGGATTCGAGACTTATGAGCACGGTGCATCTTTTGGTGGAAACTACATCTTTAATACTACGGATAAAGCAATTTATGCAAGAGCCTACTCTAATAATTCTAAGTATTACGATAATTTTATTTATGGGGGGAATATCGGTTTTGATATAGATAGTTACTCAAATATTTTAGAGAATAATAATGTTCAAGAAAATTCGGGGACAGATTACGCATTATATGTTGGTCAAGCTTCATTGTTGAATAATTATCCTGACTCAGGAAAAGGAAGCCTATTTGATGAGGACGGTTTAATGACTGAAGAGATCACAGCGACAAGTTTTATTTCTTTGAAGGGTTTGTTTGGTTTGCCAAGAAATACTCAAACGATTTCAGCAGGAGAAATCACGGTGTCTCGATCAGCTCATAATGTGGATACAGAGGGAGCGACTGCGACTGATAATCTAGATACTATTAATGGAGGTACGGACGGTGACATTCTTATAATTCGTACAGTTACGGCTTCAAGGGACGTGACTGTTACGGAATCCGGAAATATAAAACTAGTCAATACTACTAGAGTCCTAGATAATTCAAATGACATTCTTATGTTAATGAAAATAAGTACTTTTTGGGTGGAGGTATCTTTTAGTGATAACGATTAGAAATGAAACACACATTATTACTCGGACTTGTATTCATGGCAATCATCGCAGCAGTGCAAGCTGTCACTATTGGCCCTGGTGTCACACTTAATACAAGCTCTAGTAATACCTCGATCTTTGTTAATGAATCCATTAACACCTCAAACCTAAAAATAGGAGATAACTATATTTATCTTGAAGACTTCCAGTTCAATAACTCAAAAGAGTTCTGGGTGGATGACACAACATATATTAATTCTTCTCAAACATACGACTTCAACTACACAACAGCAAACTCAAACGCTGTAACAAGCAACTTTCTAAGTTACTTTAGATTCAATCTCACCGCGAACAACACGCTCCTTTCTAATTGGAGCTTTAACAATATAGAGATTATTGGTGATGAGGCAGTGATCTTCTTTACTAATCTTGAGCCCGAAGGAGTGAAGTCTTGGGTGTGGGAGAAGATAGGGTATATCACGACCACATTCGATATAAACTTTAGCTACGACTCATATATTAATACTACATACGAGATCATAAGCGCGAGAATTGAGCTTAATTTAATTAATGATGTAACCAAAGACCCAATAAGTGGTGAGAACTTCTCTATGCAGCTCTCAGGGCCAGCAGGTTATATCTTTACAACTAATACCCCGATCTTTAATTTAACTGCATTCATCACACCTGGAACTTATACGGGTTTAATATCTTCAGAAAATTACGAGAGTAAGGAGATCTTTTTCACTTATGGTACAAACGAGTTTAAAGAGGTTGATATTTATTTTATACCGCTCAACTACACTAACTTAGGTTTTGTGACTGTGAACGCGTTTAAGGCGGATAATACGCCCGCTAAATACATAAGTGCGTATGCAAAACAATGGTTTCCAATAGAGGGTATTTTTAAGAAAGTGCAGGAGACGAAGACAGGCGGAGACGGTAAGGCAGAGCTTAAGATAATCTTAGAAGACCATATATATAAATTTTGTATTTATACTGATGAAGGGGGTGAGACTTGTACTGGTGAGGAAATAATTAAGACAACAGAAAACGGGCAAGAAATACCAATCACAGAAGATAAAAGGATTACTGTTGTGGATACTTTCGGGGGCTTGCTTAGTGCAACAGAAGAAATAAATGTTAGTACTTCCAACGTGACAGGGTACAGAGACTTAAATGTTTCATTTTCTTGGGTGGATTTGTCAGGTTTTGATCTGGATATGTGTTATACAATATACAAAGACTACCAATACACAAAACAAGTCGTGGAGTCTAACTGTGTGTCGGGTTCTGCAGGTTCATTTGAACAAGTTTATACGCTTAATAGTAGTTTCACCTATCTGGTCAATGTTGATGCGATTGTGGACGGTGTGAGGCTTCCTTTGTATAGGGAGAAATTTATCTCAGAAGCGGCAAGCGCTACTCTTGAGGGAGTATTAATAGAAAAAGGAATGCTAAGTCTTGCCTTAGTTTTATATATAGTTCTCATCATGGTAATAGTAGCCCTGCTTAAGAATCCGTTCCATGGGGTAGTGGTGGTGTTTGCTGGTGTGCTTGGTGCTAATGTGTTTTTCACAGCTCTATTAGGTGCGCTTGCTTTATCTTCACTACTTACATTTTGTGGAATGTCCGCATGGGGGTTGCGCCAGATAAGATGAAAACTATTTCGAGCTTTTTGCTATTGTTCAGTATTTTTTTTATGGCTTCCGGAGGAATAGTTCATATTCTGGGGGATATAGCAACCAAAAACCCGAACTTGGACGACATATCTTTAGAGATGGTGAGCAGTATGAATTATTACTCAGACCTTGAGGCACCCTTTAGATTCTCAGAAAACCCCACAAACTACTCTTTAACGGGTTATGAAACCATCCCACCAGAAGATAAAGACAACTCAGAGAGTAAAGGTTTCATTGAGGTTTTCTCTTTTTTGGGAGATGCCTTCTTTATACTGCCAACGTTTGCTCACATGTTAATCCCTTTCTTGCCTATGGCGGCTTTTACTTGGATTATAACTTTATTGGTTGCTATTGCAGGATATTACTTCACAATAGCAGTTTATAACGCTTGGAAAGCGAGGAAAGTATAAAAATGACAACCAATTATTCAAACTCAACCTTTGTAGATTTTAGCAAGCTCAACGATCCGCCCAATATAACTTTTAATATTAGTACTGAGTGGTCAGATATAGAAAGCAGCGTACAAAACGTGTTCACGCAATTCTCTTGGCTTGAGACTGCGCAGAGCGTGGGAGTGTTCCTCGTGTTCTATGTCTTATTTAGTAATCAAAAAATTTTAAACTTGACAAACTGGCAGATCATTCTGGGAGCTTCTTTTATGACTGTAATGTACAATATATTCATGTTGTATGCAGAATATTACACTTCCTTTTATATGCTCGGCGCGTTCTTCCTTTTGTGGGTGGTGTCATTAATTGCAACTATTCGAGATTAAAAAAGTTTATAAAAAATAATATTTATAAAATTGTAGAGAAATGGTAAACCCCCTCCTACAAAATCAACAAACCAAAGTAAATAATCTCCAAACACAATATAACCAGCGTTTGGAGGAGTTCAATAAACTCAAAGCGCGAGAGGCGGAACTAAAAAACCAAATAGCAGCAGCACCAAAAAAACTAAAGAATTTTTACGGAAAACAATTTAATTCTACTGCGCAATCACGTAAAAGTGCAGGTGATAGACTTAGCAATCTCGGAAACGCGTTAGCTCAAGAAAAATCAAAACTTCAAGAGATAATTGATGATATAGAAAGGAAGAGTGCCAGTCAAGTAACAATAAGCCAGGACACAGCTTTGCAACTAGCTAAAAGTGGACTTCCATCCGAACAATTACGTGAGGCTGTAGGATATAACCAAACTAATTTTAATCTTGTTCGTGAAGTAGAATCACAATTAAGTAAAGAGGAACAGAAAAGAATCGATGAGCTAAAAGCGGCTGCTAGAAAGGAGGAAGCGGACAAAGATAAAAGTAGGAGTGTGGTAGTAACCGAACAGGCAGAAAGACTCGGAGAAAGGGCAGCTGAGGTCCAAAGACAGGAAGAGGTCAAAGTTGAGAAAGCTGTTTCTAAATTACAAACAATCTTAGCGGGTGAGAACTTAGCACCAACACCCATTGAGATTATTAATCCCCTAACGGGACAAGTAACGAAACAAAATATTACTACTTCTCAAGATGCACAAATAAAAGTTAAGCTTGCAGAAATAGAGAAAGCTAAAAATCTCACTCCTATTCAGAAAGAGAACAAAAAAAGAGAAGTTGTAGGGTTACCCAAAGGTCTAATCGTTGCCCCCGTAGTCAAAAAATCAGAGCCAGTTGTACAAAAACAAACTCAAAACGTTATGCGGGCGAGTGGAATAACTCCGACAAATCAAAAAGTAAAAAGTTGGTTACAAGTAAGAAGTTTAAATGATATAGATGAGCTTTATGAATATTGGGAGGCACAAAGGAAAGCAGCAATAAGAGGAGATAAAAACGCACAAGCTGCGGTTTTGGGTGTGATGAATTTGCCCGCAGCTGCTGCTGCTTCTGTGAAGGATGCAGCTTTGGGAATTATTGCTCTTGTATCTGACCCCGTAGACTCATTTAGGGCAGCTTCAAAACTTACTGTGAGCGATGTAAAAGCTTTTGGTGTGAATTTCGGGGCTAGATATCAAGCGGGAGACCCTAAAGCCTTGACTGATTTTGCGGTTACTGTTGCACCCATAAAAACTCCACCAATAATGAAAAATATCGCAAAAATCACAACTAAAACTAAAAATAGTTTAGAAAAAGTCATTTTTTCGGCCGAGGAATTAAAAAAAATAGAGAATAGGATAAAAACTCTACAATCTAAGAAAGGTAAAACAAGGATTGATACTCAAGAACTAAAACTATTAAAAGAACAAAAAAAGATTTATACGGAACTAAAATTCCAAACTACAACACTTGATAATATAGTAGTAGACACATCTAAGAAAATAATTAAAGGCGATATTAAGAAAACAACAGCCAAGAAGGTTGAAACAAAAATTAAAACAGCTGAGAAAAAAGCAACAAACTTAATTAAAAAACAGAAAGATAAGGCGAAAGAGCTTGAGAAGTTTGAAAAACAGAGGAAAGCAGAACAGGTTAAAGAACCAAAAGTAAAACCTAAAACAGACTTACAGAAAGTTCGAGACGGTGTGAGCGATGCGCAAACTATTAAAATTCTAAAAGATAATATTAAGGACGGAAAGAGTTTCAAGAAGATAAGACAGGCTGTAGAGAAACAGACAGGAAAGAAAGTTCTTATTCGAGAAAAAACAAAAGAAGGATTTAAAATTCAAAAGGGAGAAATAAAACCAAGTAAGCTTAAAGATATTCAAATAAAGCTAGTATCTAAGAAGGAAGTACAACAATTAACTAAAGCGGAAAAGGGAAAGCCAAGAAGAATAGATGTTAAGAACAAAATAGAAATTAAGGCAGATAAAAAAGAGCTTAGAGAGATTAAAAAACAGAGCGCACAAATAGAGCTAGATTTAGCACAGGGAAGAATCGAGCAAGTAGCAAAGCGTGTGGAATCTAAGCAAGGGTTGTTCAAAGATAAACGCGGAAGTGTACAAATAAACAAAGCTATATCAAAAGGGGGCGCTAAATTTAGGAAAGTAACTAAAGCCACTACACAGAAACTTAAAAAAGGTGTTACGGACTTAAATAAATCTATTCGCAGCCTAGACGATTTTTATAAAAAACAAAGAAAAAAGAAAACAACAACTAAAAAAGATATAGAAATAAGCAAAAAGAAAACAAAGAAAATCAAAAAACAAAAGGAAGCAATAAAAAGAGAAACAATCAAATTAAAGAAGAAATTAATATTATTAAGAAAATCCTTGACAAAGGCTTTACGCTTTTCTGCTGCTTCAGCTTTGGCAATTAAACAAATGGTAGCTTTCTTAGAAGAAGAAGTAAAAGTTTTAGAAAATGTTATAGACCAAACAGACCAGTTTAAGATTCCTAAAGATACTATTACTCCTCAAAAAACTCCTTACAAACCACCAAAGAAACTCAAAACGCCACCTAAAACAACACCTAAGAAGAAAAAAACACCCCCTAAAAAAACACCTAGAATACCAAGAATCCCCAAAGGCCAAAAAATCCAACCACCAAGGGAACCTAGAACGCCACCTAAAGTTCCAACACAACCGCCGGAGAGGCCCGTCAAAGTTCCAAGGTTCGCCGACCCAATCCCGAGAGGGACAAGAGTTGCGGTAAACATTAGGATAGCCAACAAAGTATACGCTGTTCGTGCACCCATTAATAAAGCCATGAAGAGAGCGACTACTATTGTATTAAGAGACCCTAAGCTTAAACGCTTTGATCTTGTGGCGGTAGGCCTTACAAAGCAGACAGATATTAAGAGGCCAAAAGCAATCACTAAGTTTAAAGGAACTCGTGGAAACAAAGTATATACCTTTATTCAGAAATAGAATAAATATATAAATATCTAATTTCTTTTGTATGTATGAACGACAAAAAAACTTTCAAACTTGGTGAATTGTTCCCCATCAAGGAAATAAAAGAAGACTTGAATTTGATTTATTTTAATTCGCCCGATTTCACGACAGATGAAATGAAAAGGAATAATCTAATAATGGAGGCTTTGGCAAATGTCAAAATTGATCTTAATCTTAATTAGTGCTTTAAGTATAATTCTCGCTTCATGTAGCTCAACAAGTGTGGCGGTTGTGGACGGTGAGAGCATCTCTGCGAGTATTTCTAATTCAACTTTAATAACTAACGAGTTTCTTTTTGAGGTGGCAGCGGGTAATGTTGAAGGCGCGTACACAGTGCATAAGTTCGGCGCTAATGATGAAGTAGGTACTACCATGGAGCCAATAACAATCAGTGGCTTTTATCGGACACCAACAACAGCCACAAGTTTAGAGATACTTAGCGATGATGCAGATGATACGGCAGCAGGAACAGGAGCTAGGAAAGTTTTTATTCAAGGTTTGAATGGTTCAGGCGACCAAATAAGTGAGACCGTTACCTTGTCCGGCACGACACCCGTGCCACTACAAAATGACTATTTGCGGGTTTATCGATTTTATGTAGTGGAATCTGGTACTTATGCAACGCAGACAGCGACCTCACAACAAGGCATTATAACTATTAGGGAAGCAGGAGGAGGGCAAACATGGTCACAACTAAATGTAGTTAAAGGACTTGGAGTGGGGCAGAGTGAGATTGGCGCGTATACAGTGCCTAAAGGTTACAATTGTTGGCTATTAAGAAAAGTGATGGCCGTTGACAGTAATAAACAAGTAAATTTATATTTCTTTCAACGGCAAGAGATAAACAAGACTTCTGCTCCTTATAGTTCTATGCGATTAGTAGAAAAACATATAGGTTTGACGGGAGTAATAGACTTGAGTAGTAGGAGCGCGATAACTAAGTTCCCAGAGTTGACAGACATTGGTTTTATGGGCGAAGTTTCTCAAGGCGATGCAGAAGTTTCTGTTGAGTTTGAACTAGTATGTTTAGACAATACTATGTTCTATTAGGGGTACTCCTTTTTAGGTGTTACAAATTTTTATATAAATTCTCGAATAGTATACTTTATGCCTAAGCCCAAAGGAAAAGAATTAGGGTAAAGGCTAAAAGGAGGACAGTGAAGCTTTAGCCTTTACTACTTCTTATATATCTAAATATATAAAACTATTGCAAGATGGACAAGAAAACAGGATACGGAAGAATAATAACAAGCCCATACGAACCAACAGAAGAGGAGATTTTATTGGTAGCAACTAAGGAAGACTTAGGGTATATTAGCGCTATGAACCACGCAGAGATGCTTATTGAGGACTTAGTACCGAGAAAAACAACTAAGTACGATGAGAGTTTTTTGAACCTGGAGGAGGATGATGAGTAATAATAATGATAATAATAATAACTTAATTAAATTATTTAGGTTAGTAGTTGGGGTATACCCCAACTCCCAACCTCTCTTTGAAAAAGAGGAGCTAAATAATGTCTTTACTTTCCTTAGTAGATTGAAAAATAAAAAAGTAAAAACTATTATTTATTTATTATTAGAGAAGAAATTTACTTACTTGAGTGACTTAAATAAGGTTATGGATGATAGATGGAAAGGAGAGGTTCAATGGCTTCTTAGTTTAGGTGTTATAGAACACACAGAACTTAACGCTAACATATTATATTATCTTAAGAAGGTCAATCTCTGGGGCGAGTCACACTATAAAAAGTTTCAAGCTTATGCACTCACACCTAAGTATGAAAAGCTCTTGTCTCAAGAAGAGTTTAAAGAATATATCGAATCAGATATAGATTTATGGACTAAAAGCAAGCTAGAGCGCGATAAGAGAGAATATTTGGAAGCCGCTAGGGAATTGCTTGAGGTGGGCGATGAAAAGAGATTGTATGAAGTAGCCAAGCTCAGACAGAAGCAACACCGCAGCGATTATATCGATGATATTCGTATCAAACAATATGAAAAGAAGAATGGATAAAGAAAAAGCCAAGATCATAAAAGAAAGAGACCATGAATGGATTGTGGCACTAAAGAAAGAGGGGCATTCACTAAACTACATTAGTAAATTAAAAAATGCAGTTAGTATGAATTGGGAATATAAGCAGAAATGGAACGAACAAGCAAAGGAGGCACAAAATGACATTAGAAGAAGAACTCCATATGTTTGAATTTAAGAACGGCCAATCGCACCACCATGCGAGCCCTGAAGGACGGCAAGATTTGCTATATATGCGCGAGGACATCATTAAACGTTATTTCAACGGTGAAGAGAAACAGTTTAAAGCTGCTTTTTTGAATTATCAAATAAGATTATATCAATTAGAAACACAAAATTTCGGTGATTGTTGAAGATGCCAAGACCAAGCACATACCAAGAATATATCAAAAGAGATGACGAAATGCTTAAAGTAATTAAGAATGCTAAATTGACAGCTAATGAAAAAGTGTTGATATTGCACGAGTTCATAAGGTATTAAGATGGAACCAAGAACAATTAAAGCCTTCCAAGTGTACAAGGATAATAACGTTCCAAAGAAAATCGCTTTGGACGTACACGCGCAAACATGGGCCTACTTGATCTTTGAAGATTACGCTCAAGCCGTCAAGTGGAAAACCAAAGGCACACATATAAAACAAATTCAGATTAAAAGAAACAAAACAAAATTATAAAATGGTAGAGGACAGCAAAATAAAAATTAGTAAGACAAAAGACTATTCAAAATTTAAATTTTTGAAAGGAAATCGCCAATTAGACCGGCGGAATATTAATACACTTATAGATTCAATTAAAAATAATAACTTGCTTAGTTGTAATCCAATAATTGTTAACTCTAAAATGGAAGTGATAGACGGACAGCATCGTTTAGAAGTTTGTAAAAAATTAAAATTAGAAGTGTATTATGTAGAATTAGATGCAAAAGATACTTCCTTAAACTCCATTATTAATTTACAATACTCGAAAAGGTGGGTAGGAGAGGATTATTTGCAGTATTATATTTCACAAGGCCGACATAACTATATATTACTTCGTGATTTTGCGGAAACTTATAATATAAGCTTAGATACTGTTTTAAATGTTTTATATCGGAATGCGCGAGGTTCAGGCGGAGCAAAGAAGGCATTTAAAGAGGGAACAATAGAAACACCAAATATAAAAGCAGGGCATGAATTTATGAATGCTTTAACTATTTTTATGGGGCCTAGAAATGATTTTTGCAAAACACGCACGTTTATTTCAGCGTTTAAAATTATGTGGTCTAACCCTCAATTTAATTTAAAACAATTACAAAATAAATTAGAATATCAGAGTTCAATTTTAAAACGCTGCGCAACAAAAGAACAGTATTTGGAACTATTAGAATATATCTATAATTATAAATCAAGAGAAACAGTTTTTTTCTCTGAAAATCGTAAATTATAAAATGGAACACCAAATAAATAAAACAATTGTATTTAGGATGACAGATGAGGAAGCAAAGCTCTTATATTATGAATTGAAAAGAGTTTTGGAAAAGATAGAGATAGAGGAGTACTTAGGTTCTATATTTGAGCTTATGGATATAATCGAGATAGAAACAAATGTTAAAGATGGCATGTCAAAATTGCGGTAAACAAACAAAGTCAGAGAAGTTTAAGTATTGCCTCGTTTGTGAGCTTAAACTTTTTCAAGAAAGAGAACGGGAAGCTGTGAAACAAGGCAAACAGAAAACCCTGGAGACATTCGCATAAGGTATCTTATACGAATATAAAATAAAAATGAAAGAAATAAAAAATTTTAAAAATTATTGGTTAAAAGATCCCGAAACAGGAGCAAACATCAATTTAAATGATTTTATTAACTATAAAGAAAAAGAAGCCGAAAAAGAGCTTGCCTGTAAGTTAAAATTACTCTTTGCAGCTAATGATATGGATGAAGCTTATAAAATGGTAGAATATGTAAGTAATTCACATAACAAAGATACGAAAGAAAATAAAGAATGTAAATGGCTATACGCAGATGGGTGTTATCATCCTGATCCAGAAGAACAAGAAAAATGTGGTTTCTATTTTGATAATCATAATTGCCCTCTGTTTGAGGAGAAAAAATAAGTAGAGTTTTGTAAAATGATAAGTCAAGAAAAAAAAATAGAAAATGCTTTTGAACTAATAAGACAAATGCAACTAAGAATAGAGAGGCTCGAGAGAGAAATTAAAAGAAAGAAAACTTTAAGATGTGCGTTGGGACAAGAGGAGCTTTAAACCTAAGGTTTTTTGAAAATGATAAGTGATATAGAAAACGATATAATCAAAAATTTAGAAGAGGAAATTTCTTTTTTACAAAAAAGAATAGACAGAAAACAAACCATATTGAGAGATTTCAGGGAGAGCATAGGAATTAGGGCCTGTGCTCGATGTGGTGCCGATATTAGCGAACAAAAGGGAGGCACTTTATGTTTTGTCTGTTGGAATGACGGATAAGGTACGTATTTTTGTTTTAGGATCTGTATACGTAGTATACAGGGGTGGTTTATTTGCAACAACTATTTAAATAATAAATCTTCTAAAAATATATGACAATTGAAGAGACATACGAAAAATATAAACAAGTCACAAACATGACTTACACAGAGTTGCTCCGTTGGTCTGCTACACAGCTTTCGACGATGGCCTCTCTTGACCGAAGCCCAATAAATAGAAACTTAAGACTACTTAGGAAGCCTCTTAAGAAATGGACAGAGAACGATGCTAAGGATGCGAGGCGTACTATTGCCTTTGTGTCACGAATGCGTAAAGTTCCAAAAGGAAAAAGGATAGGCGGTCGATATAGTAAGCGCGACATATCTTTAAAGAACTGGGCGTATGATCCATTCAAGAAATAAAATGAAAAACATAAAGATAGACTTAAACAAGTGTAAACACTTAAACGGTGTTTCAATATAAAAGAGAATTGTTGCTATGTTGTTACGTGACAAGATAGAAAAAGATAGAAAAAATATATAAATACTGAGACTTATATTATATTTGGCGTTCCTGCGCCACCACTAGTCTATTGTGCAGTCTGTTTTGATTTTTAATGGGGCTTGTAACCCCCATTGATGCCTATTTCTATTTCGTATAAGATACAGAACGCGAAAACTTAATATTAATTCTTTACTACTTTACAAGTTTTTAGTATATTTTTACCCTTGTTTTTCGTGTCCCTATTTAGTGACGTGAAAAGGTTATATGTGAGTGACAACTTAATACATTAGACCACACAGGAGGTCAGTAAAGAAAAATGTTTAAAACAGCAGATCAAATATTATACGAATTAGAGATTGAGGCTTTCAAAAAGAAAGAGATTGTAATCCAACAAGATATAAAGGAACAGTGCGAGCTATGCGGGATTATATATTAAAAAATGTTGGAACATGTCAAACTAGGAATTGATTTCATATTTACACTTTTAATTTTTATTTTATTGATGGTGTTTCTTTCTTGGTACTTTGTCATGGATGCTATTTTTGGGGGTTGGATAGAATGAAAACAAAAGAAGAAATTATAAACACATGGACAAAGGACGTTAAAGCGAACGGTTACGACAACCCGAAAGATTGGAAGTATATTATTAAGAGAGTAAGAAAGCGCTCAGGAATTAAAGGCTTTGCGCGAACTAAGAAGCTTCCAGAGTTTCTCACATTGGACGAAGTCACCTTAATATTAAACACGGCCTACACACTACAAACCCGAAAGAAAAACCTCAAGCGCGGATTAATTGTGGAGACTTTATTAAAGACTGGACTCCGTAACGCTGAACTGTGCGCCTTGCGTGTGGAGAATATAGATTTTAACACAGGAGTCTTTAAGGTGGTAGAAGGAAAAGGGAATAAGGACAGGATGGGTTTAATGCCTAAATCACTACTCCACAAACTACTCATATACTTGGACGGACGAAAGATGGGTTACTTATTTATTAATGAGCGAGGTGTGGAGTTTAGCACGCGGAGCATACAATATATTATGGAGGATATACGGAAGGAGACTAATCTAAACAAGCATATCACACCGCACAGCTTGCGCCATACATTCGCAACTATATTAATTAATGAGGGGATAGACATAAGGAAAATTCAAAAACTCTTAGGTCACAGCGACATAAGCACCACACAGTTATACACACATGTACTCTTAACAGACATGAAAGAAGAAGTTCAAAGAATAACTAATAATATACAATGAACCAAAGAATAACAGCGGAACACTTAGAAAAACAGATTGCAAAGCATGCTTACTGGCAAATGCAAACCAAAGACCCAGAACGAAAACTGAAGCATGAGAAGATATTGGACAAACTAAAAATAGAACTCAATCATATTAAAAATGGCTAAAATTAAATTAGTTAAAACAGATGAAGAAACAAAAGCTAAAGCACAAAGGTTTCTCTTAGGAGTACTCTTAGGGCTGGCTCTCGGTTTCATTCTTTGGGGATTTTGAAAATGGCCTCATCGACTAAAAGATTAAACAGGCGCGGAAGATTGGGAGTGTTTAAGATAAATGATATCGTTTATTTCAAATCTCCAACTCTTGACAAGAAAAGAAATTTTCATTATAAACAAATAGCGGGCAAAAAAACACTAATAATACAAATCACTAAAGAGAAATATGAACAAGCGAAGAATAGATATAGTAGAAGTTGAAGAAGAAGCAACCGCAGAAAAGCGCAAGAGTGCCAGAATGCAACATTTAAAGAAAATAATCTTTACAACGTTAAAGCATTTAGGCTGGCTCTTGATCTGGACTCTTAGTTTTCTATTAATATTTTTAATTGTAGCAGACCCTGCCACAGGCACAAAAGCTTTTATTGAAGTGCTAGAGCTAGCTTTGGCTTTAATAGTATCCTTATTTTTCATAAATTTAATTTTATTTATCTTAAAATATTTTAGTAAGGATAAAAAGTACGGTGTCTATAAAACTATACCCGAAGATAAGACAGATAAAGAATAAGAATAATAATATTGAGCCAATCCAGAACAAAATAAAACTAATTATTCTTTTAATTATTAATATTATTCCATTTTTGATCCAGTTTCCTACAAACGAAGCTGTTTTTTTGACGGTTTTACTCATTTTTTTATCCTAAGTTTAGTTTTTTCTGCCACCTTTAACTATTTAGTAAAACATTTTACTGTTGGACAACATCAATTTTCTTAAAATCAACGACCCACCCGCGCACAGTGCTATACGGCACGCCAAGCTGATGAGCTATGCGCTCTTGAGTGAGTTTGCCTTGCATCCAGAGCCCATAAGCGGCAATTTTAACTGGCTTCCAAATTATCTCCTCACTAAAATCATCTCTTGTCTCTTCCAACTTTTTTTTATTGTATTCTTCTTCGTCGTAAAATATATCTGAGTAGTCGGGGAACTTTCCACGACAGTCTGGCAAGATTTGCCTAATCTCGGGCGAGCCCCAGTTTTTCCCGTAGTACTTGAAACCGTCATATATATATTTTATCTTTCTCTTGTCAGTGTACACTTCAAAGTACCCTCGCTTAGTACCAAATCTCATTACTCTTATAAGAAAGTGACACATCCTCACAAGCTTGGGATGAAACTCAATTAATTCATCAACAAGTAAATAGGTTGTATGCAACTGAAAACGACCAGTCACTACTGTTTTTTTTACTTGTTCTCCTTTATTGGAGTTATTTAGTTTTCCTATACCATCAATGGACTCATCCCAGAGTATGGGCTGATTCTTCATGTTTTCTTTATGATAGAGCTCACGAAAGGAATGTGTAGTCCAAACCATGTTATTTAGTGAAAATTTTGAGTCAGCAAGCATCCCGTTTACTCCTGCCATACCTTTTGCGAGTGTAGTTTTTCCAGAACCAACACCTCCAACGATTAAACCGATTGAGTGGTCTTTGTTCTTTCTGCGCTGCATATTCGCAAGCTCTAGGCCTATGAGATAACCATGCATATAAATATTTCTTGGTTTTGAGTTCTTATCTCTTACTTTAATAAGGAGCATTTGGTTTTTAGGGTCATACTTGCCAGTGATCTTATGCCTTATCTTTGAAATTCTAGCTATTCCCATTTTTACTCTTCTGGTAACATGAACGAATCAAAAAACGCCTTTTTCATCTCCCGCATTCCTGCGTGTTCCTCCTCCTTCCAGAAAGAAGCAAGCAAGTCTTTTTGTTCATGGATAGTTGGAGAAATACCCAATTTCTCAAACGCACCAAAGACCAAAGAGCTTAGTATATCTAGTGACTCCCTCGCTTTCGTATATTTAGCTTCTTTAAGTGATATTAAAATTTCTTTCTTTTGGATCTCTAACTCTTCCATGTTTACAACTTTGGCAATTTGTGCTTTACTCGCTGAGATAATTTTCACTAATGCCTTAAACGCTGGTATGCCTGCCTTTTGATCGGTGTAAAAGTCCGCGTATCGTTCTTGGTACTCTCTGAAATATTCATATACCGCTTCGAAGAACTCTTCTTGTTTCTTAAACTCTAAGTTTGTTTTAATATCTGGATTTGCTTCACTTTGATTCTTCATATATAATCACCTCGCACAAAGTAATATTCAAAAACTCATTTTTTGTAAACTTAACTGCATATTTACCCGATGGAGGAAGTTCAACCTCATTAAAGCATCTGTGTTCAACTTGCTCCTTCATCTCTGTTTGGTCTACTTGATTATTGGTCATGCTTTCATACTGTAGAAGTATAAGGAATAACACCGCAGCAACAATAATATTATACACAAATATCTTCTTTTTATGCATGTGCACGTACTCGTGGAATTTTTGAAATTGGTTTTTTTCAACCATAAATAATTGTTATATTAAGGATTTATGTATTTTTGGATTGACAATTTTGTTAAGAATTATTTATATAGGAGTTTTTTCATGTAATAATCACCTAACTAAAAAATGTCAGATGTTATGAATAATACTATGGCTGCTCTTAAGCAGTTGGGACCCTATACCTTAGCAATTCTAGGCGTCATTATGTCCGCGTTCGTGGTTACAATGATGTTTGGTCTCCTAAGTGATAGTGTAGTTCCAAATCTAGGTCTTAACACTTCTGCGCCTTATAACAACACTTCAGGTTATGCCGTTTACGATACCAACGAGGTACTCGTAACAGGTTCTGATGGTGTGTATAATGTTGCAGCAATTGTTCTTGTATCTACTGGACTTATGGCACTTGCAACTGTGCTTGCTGCTTTCGGAATGCGACGATTCGAAAGATTCAACGTTGGAGCTGAAAGACTCTCTAGCCTAATGAAACAAGTTGGAGTTGTTGTAGGAATCTACGCAATTGTTGTTTTCTCACTCGCTATTATGAGGATCATTCTCGGTTACCTCGAAGAGAAGATTGTAACAAGCGTAGGAATCACAAGCGCGGCTTGGTTGGCTGATTTTACCGCAATTATTACTCTTGGTACTAACATCGTAAGCCTAATCACTCCTCTACTTGATCTCGGTGTTGGTCTTGTGACTCTTGGTCTTGTACTTGCTGCTTTTGGTTTCAAACTCGAAGTTGGCGGTACTAAATCTAGTTATTAAAACTAGATTTTTTATTTTCTTTACTTAAAGTATATAAAACCCTAAATTGAACTCTATTCTATGAGGAACTATGACAAGATAAATAATAGTATCAACTTTGAAACCGTCATACAAAATTACGAGAACTCGTTAAGAGGAATAAGTATAGAGCGCCAGGGGACAAAACTCATTAAGACCAAGAGTTTTCCTGAGTCTGCGGGTAGTTCCTTTATTTCTAAGTGGATAAGTCACATTAGAACAATCTTAATCGGAATCAATTCTTTATCTAAGCTGGAAGAGTCACAGTGTAAAATGCGTATAATCAACAATTCACACGCTTATATCTTGGGGATGATCTTAGAGCCTACTGTGAATGAGGAGAACATGACACAGTTGGCGGAGGGGTTCAATAATATTTTAGTAGATTCTTATTTAGGACTCAGGAATAAGGGGCACTTGTCAGAGTTCATGCGTGACTTTAAGAGTGACGATAATGTAGAGGTTGAGACTGATGAAAGCCTTATAGATGACGACGACGCAGAGGATAAAAAAGACAATAAAAAATGGGATTAGGGAGTATTTTTCGGAAAACTAAAGACATTAAGGCCGTTGCAGACGCAGAGAACAAGCGCGAGAAGATAGAGAAGGAAGTGGAGAAAACTAAAAAGGTTTTCGAGAACAAGCGCGACAAGGAAATTATGAAACTTAAGGAGACACAGGCCCACCAAATGTCACTCAAAAAAAGTGATTATAAGGCCTATGTGGTTGTGAACCTTGTCAATGGTACGCTTACAGAAGAACTCGCAGTACTTGGCGCGGAAGTAGGATATAAGAACGAACAGCCAGTACTAAGGGTGAAAGACAAGGAAGAGAATATTATATTTGAGGAACCAAAGCCCGACGCAATAGATGAATTTAATTATGTAGACGAAAAAACAATTGATAAAAAATTAGCTGATTGTAAAAATGCAATTGATAAGATCCAAAGCGGTGCTAAGCAACAAATAGAAGGCAAGTATGAGAGTGATTGGCTTGAAGAATATCGGAAGTGGAAAGCGAAGAAAACTCACGTACAACTGGGTGAAAAGGGCTCTTATATGAAGATTAGAGATGGAGCACCACATTATGAGTTTGATCTAGTGGGTTATTTCAAAATCCCCGTTTATAGATACACCTCAAAGAGTACTATTAGTATTCCGCCACTAGGAAAAATCATCACTGGTCAGGTATTAATGAAAAAAATAAGCGACGAGATCAACGTAGACAAACGGGATGCCCAAAAATTAATGAATACTATATATGGAATCTTAATAGCAATTGCTTTAATTGGTTCTTTGTTGCTAATGTATTATTCAGGCCAGACAGACGCCACCATTTCGGAGAACTTGGCAAAGTCCACACAATCCCTCTCTTCATTGATTAATCACTCCAACGAGATCAACGCGATCCAAAATGACTTACACAATTTGACACAGGCTATTAATACAGAGTCCCCAACAATAACAACAAATCCAAAGAAAACCTTAGAATGAACTGGATAAATATTAAAAGAATATTTGAATTGGTGATGGTTGCGCTCTTGGGCGCGTTTTGTGTTTTTTTATTTTTTCATTTTCAAAGACACATACCTTTTTACCAATTTGTTGGGTTTGTGCTTCTTGTCATTGTGTATAAATTAGTAAAA
>Ga0208795_1000451_pt1 | contig 20070 bp, 23 predicted proteins | sample CB_VirMetaG_6_FD_184541 | JGI IMG/M metagenome (GOLD analysis project Ga0208795, IMG submission 184541) | Freshwater to marine saline gradient viral communities from Chesapeake Bay - CB_1508_2 Viral MetaG (SPAdes) (version 4) | ecosystem: Environmental > Aquatic > Marine > Coastal | place: USA... | reverse complement strand
TCACCTGTACCATTAGGTGTCAGAACAATGTTGCCATTGGTATTTGTACTGATGATTGTGTTACCATTGATGTTGATGTTGTCAACGTCTAGGTCACCCGTGATATCCACCGCGCCAACCGCTTGGACATCATCGAGGTAGGCTGTCCCATCAAGATGCAAGTCTTTGAACTGAAGAGAAGCCGTGCCGATATCGAGGGTGTTCGTGGTTTTCGGTCTGATTTCGGTTGCGCTGGCAACGAAGTCCTGAACTGGGCCGAGTACGGTAATGGCCCCGCCTTCCGCCGACGTACCATCGTGGGTGTGTCCTGTCGAGGAATTGAACGCTGCCTCTACAGCATCGAACTCCCCATCGAGGTCGGAGGCATTGATGATGTTGCCGTCGGCTATGTTGTTGGAAGTGTCATTACGAGTATATCCTTGACCCATCGTTTTGATTCCTTATGGTTAGCGTCGCCCGTAGGTTCCGTATTCGAAGGTTAAAGCGTCGAGAGAGTAGGGCGGGTTCGTCGATTCCGAGCTAAAAACCAACGATACGACAAATCCGGAACCTATAAGTTGGCTATCGAAAAGCCGCTGGATTGTGCCGCCGTATTCCCCAGTGCCGTAAAGTGCCTCCCCGTAGAAGGCTAGCGCACCCGCACCGGACGCATTGTTAAAAGTTATAGATGCGGGTTGAATTACGTTTGACTCTTCGAAATCATATTTCAAGGCCACATCTGCTGTGAAACTTCCCTGCGGGTCCGTGTAAAGAAACATCTTGTAGAATGTCTTGCGAATCCGGGGGTCGTTCACGGGGATAAAAGGGGTTGCAAAACTAGCAGGGATGTTCGCCCCATCAAAACTGTTGCCTGACTCCATTTGGTAAACGTATCCGTCATCGTGTCCGAAAACCACTATCTCCGTAGAGGCATTATAACTACTATCCGCAACGTACGCCCGAATACCCCTCAACTCGCCCCACTGGATGCCCTTTTCCGTTTGGGTTGCGAGAATGCCCCTTGCCGAGTCGGTGGTGATGTTCGCGCTATATCCGAAGATGCGATATTGACTCTTCTCGCGAATCACCACGCTGGCAAAGGACGTGTGCTGGCTCACTAGCCTGTTCGTTTCAGTTTGGATGGGTTTGGAAATAACCCCGATGGAGAAATCCCCAAACTTATCCGTCGTTGCGAGTGAACGTATCCCGTCCGGACCCAAGAAGATGATATCCCCGCCAACCTCTTGGATGGTGTCTTCCTCGACACATCCCGTATCCATCGTCACGGGTTGCAGTTGAAAGTCAGCGATTGTGCTGCCAATCAAACGAGAAATAGATCTCTCACTAAATATTATAAGCTGTTCTCGAAAAATAATCAAGCCCGTAATTGCATTTCCGACATTTATTGTTCCTGCGCCACTTGCTGCGGTGAAGTCGTTGTCGGTAAAAGGGGCCGTGAAAACAAGGATAGAACCTTTGGCGAAAAACAATTGGTTCTTAAAGTTTACTACGTGGCTTGCCGCGACTGCTTCAGAGGGGGCAGCGTTAAGCACCGTAAATGTCGAATCGTCATATAGGGCAGGAGCATTGGCACCATCGACCATAGCAATCTTTTCTGTGCCGTTGAAGTTGTAACGGGCGAACCGAAACTTTACTGTCCCGTCCCGGCTGGTTGAAAGAAACGTGATTGCCGCATTATCGGCGGGGCTAGAGTCGAGAGCAGGGTTGATAGAAAGGGTTGCTCCCCCGGAAGATACGGTTGCGTCTGCCGTGACCGTATATACGAGGTCAACCCCGGCAATCTTAAACACGTCTCCCGCTTGGGGTGCAGCCGACAAACCGTCGACAACGAGGCTCGTACCCGTCTGGCTACCCCCATCCACAAGGACTGTGCCATAGTTGGGGACGTTGATGTGGGTGTAGCCGCTTCCCGTAGTCCTGTAGATAGAGTTGTTTCGGGAAACAATGACCGAATCCTCCCAACTTGCAATACCATTGATTTGATAATTCGAGGTGGTGCTGGTGAAGGTTACGGCAGCAGCGTTTGCGGGGCTAGAGTCGAGGCTGGTCGTTAAGGTTAGGGTTGCTCGATTGTTTGTTGCATCGTAAGATACGCCACTCGTATCAATTGTGTACGTTCCGGAAACACCTGCGATGGTAAAAGTATCACCATCTTCCGGGGTAGTGTGGATGTTCCCCAGCACGAGAGATGTTCCGGTCTGCCCAGAGCCGTGAACTACAGGCGCACCGTAGGGAGGAACGAGATTGTCATCATACTTATCAAACCCTTCTACGCGCCGATACCCACCTTCAATAGAGGGTTCGAAATTACGCAACACACGGGCTGAACCGGGTGCGTTAACTCCGTGCTGCAGGGGAGATAGGTTCGTAATCAAACCCCCGTCAAATTCGATGGCGTAGGTTTGCCAGCGGTCAGGCATACTAAGTCGCTCTCATGTAGATGTTTTCGTTGACAAGCAAGGTTCGCATCTGCTTGATGCCATCGTCGAACTTGCGCTGTGACAAGGACGCCATCTCGATGTTATCGCGGAACATGTAGGCATAGTACATGGCTCCATCGACAATGACGAACCGGAAACGTTCCGGGATGCTGGGGACATCGCTGTACAAGGAAAGGTCAACAGGAAAGGTGAAATATTCGAAATCAACTTGGTAGGCTTTGTCCGGGAAGGGTACGATACCATATTCGTTGTTTTGGGTGCGGAACACATATTTGGGAGCCCCACCTTTGGTCGTGTCGGTTTCGTCCTCTTGATCTATGTACCTATCGACGTACTCGTCGTAGCTCAACTGCTTGAGGCGAACTGCCCTACCCAAATCGAGGGTGGTATCCCTGCGAACCCGAAAGGTATCGAAGTCAACATACTTGGCTTCTCCCGGAATAGCATACCTCGTAATCCCCGCCTCGAGAGTCTGTTCTTGGGTGTTGTGGTTGAATGGCCAACCGAAGTGGGTTTGGTTGATGTGGCGGATGGAGGAGTTGACGGCTTCCTTGATTGCCGAATAAAATCCGGTGGCTGTAGCAAAGTTACTTGACGTTAACTGAGTTTCGTTTAGGCGAACCGCAACGTCGTTCGATAATCCAAGAAAGTTGTATGCCATGTCTATCTATCCCGAACTTTAAGTTTGATGGAGCGTTTGGCGGTACTGCCCGTCGAATCAATAATCGTGCAGAAGAAGGTGTATTCCCGGTTGACAACCCCACCACCGATATTGATTGTTGCAACCGTGCTGGTGTTGGTTTGGCTTACGTTTTGGATACTGTCCGTGGTTGCCGAACCGGATGCCGTTGTCAAGGTTTGGCCCGAAGCGAGGGTGGTTTCTGTGTCGTAGGCGGAGGTCTTGACGGACCACGTTACGGATGAGATTGTTGCCGACTCCAAGAAGCGAGACCAATCTACGCTGTAGTCTAAGGTTTCGTCGGGGTCTTTGAAGGGCCAGCGAAAGGACATGTTATCTTACTCCACAAGTACGGTTCGTTCAGCAGAGGACGTTCCGCGATGTATTTCTACGTTTCTGTTTTCAAACGGAACCTCGACAGTTCGCGTCGAAGCGGTTCCGATATCATCGATAAGCACCACTCTAAATTCCGATGTAACGTGGATGGTTCGGTCGAAGGCGGTCATCGGTTAGGCTGCTCGAGGTATGAGGATGGTTCGGCGGGGGCTATACTGTTCGCGAACTGCGTAGAAATCGAAAACGACGGCGGTGGTCGTTAGAGTTCCGATTGTTCCGGTGGATGTAACACTACTCAATGCTTCGAGAATGTTTACCGCGGGACTGCCAACTGCACCTATAGCACTTACGCTACCAAGAACCTCTGTGGGTTTTTCTTCGAGTGCATTAACAGTACCTGTGGCTTGTACGCCCGTTAGCGTTACTGTGTTGCTGTGCTCTAGTGTTCCTATCGAACCTGTTGCACTTACACTGCCAAGTATTTCGGTGATGTTAACTTGAACAGTGTTTACAGAGCCTGTAGCACTTACACTGCCCAGAGCCTCTGTTGGCTTTTCTTCGAGAGTATTGACTGCGCCTGTGCCTTGAACCCCATCAACAACAATTAAAGAATTTGCATGGGGGATAATGTCGTTTGCAGAACCTGTTGCGCTAACACTGCCTAGAATTTCTACAACGTTTACCTGTACAGTATTGACTGCACCTGTAGCACCGACACCAGCCGAAATAACTTCGCTAATGTCAATCTCAAACCCACCAGCAACTACGGGAGCAATTGCGCCTGTTGCGGTCACACTGTTCAGGATTTCTGTTACGTTTACCTGAACGGTTCCAGCAGAAGCTGTGGCGGTGGCTTGGTCAAGGTTGCTTACAATAACCTTGCCATACCTAGCTGTTCCGTAGACACCTACTCCGTAAACAGCAGCATTTACGGTAACAGCCATGATGTTTCCTTACGCGATGCGAATTACAGCGTTACTTGCGTCGGCGGCAGGAAATTCGATAGTCAAGTCACCAGCAGTAGCACTCACTGTGCCACCAAAATCAATGACAGCGATTGCTTTGTTGCCTTGCCCAGCGTTGTAAATAATACAGCCATCAGCAGATACAGTAACGTCAGCAAATACTTCATCTGTAAAGTCAACAATAGCGGTAGAACCGTCTAAAGTAATAGACGCCCCATCAAGGACTTGCCCTCCGGCAGAGTAGCCTGTTCCGGATGCCTCATCAGAGTTTCCTGTCACATCAGAATAATTGGTTGTGCTGGCATTGTACGTGCCAGTCGGGGTAGCCTTAATCAGAGCCAACTTGATGGAATCGGTGTCCAAATCGTGAACACCGCCCAGCAGTTCTGTCTTAAAGCTGTTACACATTGCGGTTGTGATTGCCATCAATCTTCTCCGTTAAGCGGTTAAATAGAAGTCTCATAATACTCTTCGAGAGATATTGAGATATTCACGGCACTGTTTGCACTAGCAAGGCCGCGAATCTTGTCATCCTTTACAAGGAATAGGGGGTAGTCGGTAATCTGAAGCAGGGAGTTCGCGGGAAGTTCAACGGTCTCAGCGAGGGTGTGGTATGTTGTTGTCGCTGCTTCGTACCAATCGAGGCTAAATGTAACTGTGCTTCCCGACGCATTGTTAATGTAGATGCTGTTTACGTCGGTGTTAAATCGACCGGGAACCGTGTAGATGTCTTGGTTCGAGGTGGTTAGTTCGAGAGCAAGAGTTCGTTTTTTACGTTCGCTCATGAGGTTAAATCCCAAAATGCCAGACAGCCAATGATGTCGTCAGTTCCTGAAATGGTTCGTGCAGCCAGAGTATAGACATCGCTTGTGCCAGCTATGGTTCGCCCAATTTGAAGGTCGAAGTTGTAGCCTGTGGGAACTATGGCGTCGCCTGAAGATTGATTAGTACCCTTTGTATAGTTTTGCAACACGAGTGTCCCGCCAGTTAGGGCCGTTGAACTTACGTCAAAATCTACATTGTCAAAAGTGCTGGTATCGTAAGAAGCACCCGTAAGTGTCGGATTTTTAATAAGGGCAATCTCGTAATCGACGTTGTTCGGAATAGGAAAGACTGTGTAATACGCTGGCAGTACAACAGCGTCCAGACTGCCGGAGTTCAATCGAATGGACACAAGAGGCTCAAACGAGGTTGTTACCGTTGTGGCGGTAGTCATCCTTGCCCAACTCAACGCATTTACTTGCTGGTATCCGCCTTCACTAATAACGCTGGAACAAATTTGTTTCATGGCTGCGGAACTAGACAACGTGCCTGTGGCTGTAATCTCGTAACGTATCGGCAAGATAGCCGTTTTCATGTACACCTTATCGAGACTGTTCGCATTGTGGAACTTGTGGCAAACAATGAACTCACCGTTGATAACAAAACCACACCGTACCGTCCCGACACCAAGCCACTCAAAATCCATAAACAGTATTTGTGCGCTAGGGGTAGTGGTAACATCTAGCGTGTATCCGCTTGGACCTGTGCCATCCAGCTTGTCTGTATTCCAGCTAGACTGTGCTACGTAGCGTGTGTCGTCTGCACTACCACTTGTTGAGGTGCGTACAACAAAGCGTACGTCCGTGCCATTCTGTTCGAAGTACACACCGTCGTTAGCCCCAAAATATCCAACCCGCTGACGAAGATTTTCTTGCTGGGCTGCGAACACAAAGGTTGCCATAACCAGCAAACTTTTCCCCGGTTGATACGGAAACACCCGCTTTGATTCGCGAATGACCTCATCACCTGACGCAGTAGTAACAGACATCTGCACACTGCTCTCATTAGCAAGGTGAGATGTAGCACCGCTACCTGTTGTCGAGGTATCAAACTGTGGGTCTATACCAAATCTATTCTGACTATCAAAAAGCGTAAAGGGCTGTGCGGTTCGCAACCTTCCAAAAGCATCTACGTTCGTACCGCCAATAGAAACCTGATTACCATTGCCTGTGCTAGAAAGACGAACCAAATTAGGATAAGACGTAATCGACACTAGACTTTCCTATACTGCTTGGTTTTCTTGGCAATTTTCTTTGGCTGTTTGGCATTTAAAACTACCCACGACCCTCAAATATACGTTGTATCAGGTCATTTATATTGGCTGTTTCCCGCTCAAACGGTCGCGGAAACTGGCCTGTTATTACGTCTATTGCCCCCAGACGGAGGTCTGCATCGATCCATTCAGTCAAAGCAGCGTCTATTTTGCTGTACATGGTCTCGATATTTTCATCGGTAGCCTCAATATCAGAGTAGAAATCTACGGTCTGTTCGGCATCCCGCTTACGGGCTTTGTACCTGTGACGAATTGCTTCAATAAAAAATGTTGACATAGCGGTACTCCCATGCTTATTTTACAGCAAAAACAGAGGATAGTCAACCCTAAAATTGCGGGTACTCACCTGTACGCATAGTTTCTGCCAGTCTTTGTGCCCGCTGGCCTACCTGACGTGCCCACTTGGAGTCGAGCATTTCTACTGCTGCTTGCTCAAAATCTCCGTCATCCAGAGCTTGCCACATTTTTCCAAAGCCTCGAAGACGAGGAATACCGAGATTAAAAGCCATATCGGAAATAACAAGCTGACGTGCAGGATCAAGCCTGTCAATAACAGCAAAATTTGAATGAAGCTCTCGCTCAACAATTTGAATGTCATTAAGACACAAGTAACGAGCTTCGTCTTCACTAATGCCTCTATCTTCGAGATTACGTCCGATACCAATTGTCAATATCCCTAATGTGTCTTTATACGGCTTAAGTTCTACGCCCTCGTGTATCATTAGCTGATCTACGAGCTGTTCTCTATCGTACTTCATTTCTTTAGCTGACTAATCGATTTGATACCAAAGCTGGCGGCAATACTTGCAAGGATGCCATACTGAAGCCATTCAGGTGCGTTACGGAGAAAATCAAACCCTGCTTGCATGTACGGCTGCAGAGGCCCGACGAAACTAGCTAAAATGATAGCTATGAAACATAAGGTCCACGCCTCGTCTTTCCACGAGTTATCCGATGCGGACATGGCTTGGGTTTCCCAGTCGCCATCCTGTTCAACCTTCTTAACGGTTGCTTCTACTTTAGCTACCTCAAGTTTAGCTTGGGCTTCAGCCTTCTTTTGCTTGCCCTCAAGCCAAGTACCTGCGATATTAGCTATAGGTCCTACAAGTGCTTGCCACATGATATCACCACGCCTTACATGACCAGTAGCGGGCCGAGAACTTGTCCTTTGCCGTGTCACAGTTATGACGGGCACGGAAGTTACTACGACGCTCTGGAATGTTCTTCTTGATTGTCATATTGGGATCTCCGAAACGTACAATCTTAACTTCGCTACCCTTCTTAGCAAGTACGGCAAACTTTTTGTTCTTTCCGGGGGTACGTTTTGGTTTGTTGTACCCAGAAAAGGTCTCTCCCCGATATTTTAGCTTGCCGCCTTCTGTACGTTCTACGTTCTTAGTTGTTGCCACGAGCTTTACTCCATCTTGCTGTGTACCCGCCTGATGCGGCACGGTACTTTGCTGTCTTTTCTGCAACGCCTTTAGGTTGCTTCACGAACTGCTTGCCTTGCTTTTTGCCTTCTCGCTTTGCTTTTGTGGTTCTGGCGTATTCGTCACTAGATAGAGCTTTAATTGCTTTTTCAGGTAGATAACGCTCGCCTGTAGCGTCTGGCCCTTGTGTTGAAGGCTTACCACTTTTGGTTCGCCAATTCTGTTTCGTCCAGTCTTGTAGGCTTTTCTGTGGTTTTGCGATTGCCATAGATTCTTTCTCAGCTTGTGTAGCCCCCGCCCTTTTCCTTGTATTGTTTAGCAAGCATCTGGGCTTTACGTGCTGACCATTGACCCGAAGATCCACCTTTATTGCCAGCCTTGATCTGGTTAAATAATCTCTTACGCATAGTAGGCTTCGTGTAGTTGCCTGCCTCATTGACGCGGGACTCCCCGCCCTTTGCCATGCGCTGTGCGTTCCAACGCTCCGTGTAGCCTCCCATAGCGGCTTTCTTCTTGGACTTACCTGCGCTAGATAAGGCAATAGCCACAGCTTGCTTCTGCGGCGTACCCGATTCCATCTCCTTGCGGATGTTTTCGCTGATCGTCTTTTGTGAAGAGCCTTTTTTGAGGGGCATTATAATCTCCTTAAAGATTGGGGGAGAGACTAGCCCTCCCCCGCACTATATTAGGCAAAAGCTGCCGCAGCTTCGGCAGTGCCGAGTTCTGCGATAACAGCGTACACACGTACTTTACCGTCGAATGTTGCTGTGTTAGCAATCAAGTCGATGGTGTCAGCAGCGGTGTAGAACTTGCCTACACTTGTCGTGCCAGATGCCAATGAAGTGTGACCTGCAACAGCAGCAGCAAAGATGTCGTCATCAGCATCATCGCCAAGATCCAGAACTGGAGAACCAGTGCTGGCAAGGGTCAGAACTTCGAGACCTGCCATAATAACCAAAGAGTTGGCAGGAAGTTCGAATACTTCTACCGAATCAGAAGTTGTTAAGCTAGTTGAAGAGAAGTCAAGAACAACTTCTACAACTTGTGCTTTAACGCCAGCGGGTACGCCAGCAACAGCACCAGTGATTGTATAATCAACCATAGTTTAGTACTCCTCTAGTCTAAGCTAACAACGCCGCGAACGATGGCTTCAGGGCGCAATACTTTGCTACCGAAGACATGCAGACCGCGAATGATGTCGCTAAAGGTTTCAGTCGAACGAACAACTTCTGTTTTCGCGATGTGCGAAGCAGTAGCTGTAGAGCTCATGTGACCTGCAAGGATTACATTTTCCGTGCCGTCAGTTGCAAGACCACTCAAAGTAACTTGGTCAGTACCGCCCGTTGAATTGAAGGCCGTTGATTTGTAGCAACGGAAGCCTGCAATGTTACCCAACGATACGAGACCGTTGCGGAGAGGAGATACTGCATCGCCAGTTACTTGTACTTCTGCAAACTTAGAACCTGCAGAGAACAGGTGCTTGTAGAAAGCAGGAGGAGCAACGAACCAGCGGTTTTCTTCAGGTACAGACTCATCATCAAGGGCTTGAGCCATGATCATCATCGTGTTAACTGCAGTGTCCCCCGGAGAGGTTGCACCACCAATGTCAAGAGCCGAACCGAGAGTACCGATGCCGCTGATCTGATTAACAGAAGCACCCGACTCACCAGTCAAGCCTGCATTGGTTGCCATTGCGTCAAGAATCGTAGCGTCGTACTTGCGCTTCAGCGAGTATGCACCCGAAGAAGTTGCAAGAGCTTCGAAGTTGACGTGAGACTGACGCTCTTCGATGTCGTCGATCTTGAACGCAAATGCGTTGGCCTGATCAACAATCATCGTGATTTGATCGTCAGCAAGGTCTTGTGGGTTGACTACTGCGCCACGTGAGTAGCTAGATACAGTAATCGTAGGTTCTTTGATAATACGAACCGTGTCGCCGTAGTTCTCAATTTCACCCGCGTAATCGGTGTTGGTGATGTCTTCAACAACCGAAGCACGACGGAAGAATTTGAGGACTTTCTGGCTAAAGATTTCCGGTGTAAAGTTACCGGAAGGCAGGTTGTTATAACCTGATGCACTATTAAAAGCCATAGTCATATTCCTTCGTTGTTAATAATGGTTAAGCGTTAAAATCGATGCGCCCTTCTGCACGAGCCGCGTCAAGTTCTGCTTCGTTTGCTTCGAACTCATGCGGTTTCATGCGGCCAATTTCAGATGCTTTCCAAATCCTCTGTCCACCAGTACCTTTTGCATTAACGTCTTTCGCTACACGTTTGGTTACTGTTTCTGCGGCAGAGGCGTTGGTGCCTCTTTTATTTTTTGACAAACCTGTATCTGCTTTGTACAAATCGATGACACGAGCTGCCCACTTAGCATCGGTGTTATTCTTGTAGATACCGTCGCTCAATGTAGATGGTTGTTCGTCGAGCCAAGCAAGGAACTTGTCGTCGTTACGCAGATCATCAAAATCTGGGTGATGACGTAGAAGCTCTTGATAGGCTTTCTGTACTTCCATATCCTGCTCACGTTCACGCAGACGATTCACTTCATTACGAAGCTCCTCTACTGTGCTATCTGCTCGCAGGGCAGAGATTGTCTCAACTACGCCGTACACGTCAGGGTACTGCTGTTTAAACTGCTCTAACTCTTCAAGGCTCTTAGGAGCTTTAAGACGGGTCAGTGCGTCTAATTGCGGGGATGATTCCCCCTGTGCAGCAAGGTCTTTCTTCTCTTCTTTCCACTCAGACACTTTAGCGTCGTAGTGGCGTTTCAAGTCGTCGTACCTTTTCTTGTAGTCTACGTCGTCCTGTTTGGATTTCCGAGAGAATCCGTCTGGAGTGGCCTCTTCTTGCGAGGGGTCCGATTGAGCTTCCATTTCGGTTACAGGCTCCTCATCGTCGTCATTGTACACGTCGTCACGGTAATTGCCACGATAGAGATGTGAGTTGTTGATAGTTCCAAAGGAATCGTTAGGTTTGTTGGCGCGGTGGCCTCTTGCTTTTGCCATGATACTTCTCCTTGTGCAGGGCCACTCGCGTTCGGTGGGTAGCTGCTTCGGTTAGTTGAGTGACAGGGCCGTTGGCGACGGGTAGCTGTCCTTTAGTTCTTCGGAATAAATCCGGAAGAATTCTTTTGAGCTGCTGCTTGCTTTCTGTTTGTAGAGAGGCGGTACATAGCCCTAGCCTCTGCGTCTCGTTCTATAGCTGTAGCGGTAGGGCTGCTTTCAAACAAGTTATAAACTTCTGTAGCAGCTTCTGCGGGTGTGATGTCGCCTGTGTACATGTCCGCAAGTATGCTCTTATCTTTTATTTTTTCTTTAAACTCTGGTATAGCTGGCATGTAAACGCCTGTTAGCATATCAATGTTGTGCTCAAAAGACTTCTTATACAGCGATTTTTCTTTTTCTGTTTTAGCACTTTGCATCTTGTATAAACTGTCTAGCATCAATTTTTTGCTTATTACAGCGTGTAAATACCTATTCCTCTCAATCATATCTCCGAAATTGTCAAAATCAACCGGAGCTGAACCGCTTTCGTATTGGCCTTTGTGCATTAACTCATGCGTCAAAGTATCAACATATGACATCTTTTTATCAGTGCCGTACTCTTGCGAGCTCATTCGGATATCATTTGACTTAGGTTCATATGCACCATAAACATTTTCGCCCATAGGTTTTTCTGAAACAAAGCCCGAAAGACCTCTTGGATCAGATAGTGCAAGTTGAAGAACAGGATCCCACGTACTATTGTATCCCTCCTCAACGGCATCAGAACCTTCAGGTATATAGAGATTCGCACGGTTTGTTTTGTATCTATTTAGGATATCAAACCCAGCTTCTACATCCCCAAAGGACTCACCTTGTTTACGCGCTTCAGCTTCAGATTTTATCTGGGCTAACTGCTCTTCTTCGCCTTCATTGAGTGGTGTGATTAAAAAATCAGCTATACGTTCTACCAAACCCTCTTCAGAGTTTACATCTCCACCTTCAGCAAACTTTTTTTTTACGAATCCGCCTCGCTGCATCGGCGCTTGAGGTGCTTGTGGCGCGGGCGCTGCCTGCTGTTCCTCAGCGGCTGCGGCCTCTTGTTGACGGCGAGCTACCTCTTTCTTGCCGCGATTGTTGATCTTCTCAAGTACGTCGTACCCGATGATCTTAGCAAGTGTAGGCTCGATGTACACTTCGCCTTTAGACACCAGTAGGTCTACGGCTTCTTCTTCACTTGCTTCAGAATCTCCCGTAGCAATCTCAATACCTAGACGCTTTGCTACGCCGATAGCACTCATGATCATCTTCTTAATGTCACCGTAGCCTGCTACTTCTGCGGCTGCGGCATTGATAATGAAGGCACCCTCCGGCACCTCCATAGGTACATCGTCTGCAATGCTTTCTTGTGGAGTTGCTTCGGCAGCACCGATTACGCCGCTGGGGGGTCCAGCAGGGCTAGGCTGATCAGGAACAGTTTTCTGTACTTCTGTTACGCCCCCCGTAGCCATCATCATACGTAGTTGTTCTTCTTCTGGAGGTGCTGAAGAAATATGGTTGAGACCATACACAGAAAGAGTAAGGGCCTGCAGTAAATCAGGGCTGAGAGCTTCTGTATCAAGATGGATTTTATTGAACTGATTCATTACGTTTCTCACCCAAAGGTTGCTCGTAGTATCTTAGGGTGTTATCACCCATAACCTCAAAACCTGTTTCAACCATAATTTGTTTGCCGTTTACGGTCTCTTCTTTAATTTTAAAAGCATTACGTGCAAATTCTTGTGCTGCTTGCCTGTATGCAAAGGGGGTGTAGTTGTTGTTGTTCCCCCGAACACTATCTATGCCGTAGAATGTCTGATCATGAATCATTGTGGGCATAGAGTAGGATTTACGAGCAATGTCATCTTGCATTTTATTTGCTGTATTTATAATAAATTCAGCGAAGGCGTCTTGATTAGCCGTTATATCGTCCCGTGTTTCTTCTGATACTTGTAGCCCGCCCTGCTTAATAATAGTGTACATGAGCTGTTGAGCAGTTAACGATCCTTTTTTATTGTTACTAAAATAGTTGGGATTATTGGTAATGGTGCCGCTATCCCTTAAGATCACACTAAGCGCTTGTGGGTGAGGTTTAAATCCGTACTCCGTGATTAATGAATTCAAAGTACTAGCAGCTTGTTCTGCGTGTATCTGAGCAAAGTTTGCGTTTTCTTCTGCCCCAATAACAGATGCAGAGCCCGCCTTGAATACGCCCTCATCTGCATCGTATTGTACAGAAACCTCTGAACGGCTAAAATCTGTTTCTGCTTCTGGTTTAAGAAATAATTGCATAACTTTCCTAGAAACTAAGCATTGCACGAATATTTGTTGCAGGTATGCTTGTATAGTATTCCAACATTTTTTTTCTATTTTCTAGGAACCCACTTATGTTCGTGTATCCTGCGTTGGCAGCACTTACAGCATCAGTAAAAAGTTGCTTCCAGTTCATATCCTCTGGTGTTGCTTCAGTAGCATAAATAGCACCGCTCTTGATAGCATCCGCCACAACCGAGTTTGCGTTTTTGGTGTACTGCGTTTTATCAAAATCTACGCGCATATCTAAAGCTGAAACTTTATCTTGGTCTACTTTAAATCCGTAGGTTTTAACGAGCTCATTAAGCACTACAGAGGCTTTGTTAGCTTCAGGAATAGTGTAACGGAAACCTTTATTCTTGCTACTTTCGCTTGTCATTTTGAATTCACCGTCTGTATATCCTATGATAGCGTGTCCGTAAGTTGAACCTTTCCTTTTAGCCGATATATACGATACAACTCCAATACCAAGAGCTATAGGATTAAGAACGGCGGCTGCTTGTGCTGCAGCCATAGACCCTGTCCATGCTGCATAAGCAGTAGTACCAGCAGCCGCAACAGATAATCCCCCTTCAAATGATGGATTTTCGAGGAAAGAGTCAATTGATAATATGGCACCTGCGGTACTTGCTAATTGAGCTGTCAGGCTTGCCGTTTGCTGAGTAAACTGAGTGTCCATCTTCAGCTTCTCTGTAGCAAGCATAGCTTCTGCAGCATCGGCTCCCGGAGGGAGTGGTACCTGCCCGCTTATACCGTATATGGTATTATTAAACGCCTCATTTACAGCTCCGCCCGCAACAATCTGGGCGGCTTTATCATTAATAGCGTTACCTAAACTAACAACGCCCTTATTTATAACATCTCCAACGCCCATATAGGATACACCAGTAGCTGCTGCTGCGGAGTATATATTTGTTGGGTTGGGCGTAGCAGGAAGCGTTGCATCTGAGATAAAGACTTGCCCCTGTGCTTTATCGTTAAAAAATATGGTATCATACGTTTGATAAACGTAGGGCTGCAGATTAGATGCGACTTGTTGTGTCTGTTCTGCCAAAGTAGATTCGTACGCCTGTACATTCTCTTTGCCAAATTGATCAATCTTAAGTGCATCCAGCTCATCTAAACTGGCAAATGAGACTTGACCCTCTGGGAGTTCTAAGAATCCCCAATCAATTGTGTTTGCGCTTAAAGCAAGATCTTTTATAATTGTAGCTTCATCACCAACTAAATCATACGTATCACGCATGTACTTTCTTAGTTTAAAGTCGGTGTACTTATTAGCAATGCTACCAATATCTTCCAGAAGACCTTTTAAGTTCTGTAGATTATTTTCGGAGCCTAGATATCGCCCCTTAAGATTTTCAAGCATTCTATTTTCACGACGCTCATCACGACGCTGTAACATTCTTTGCTTCCACAGTGGAATGCTAAGATCCGTAGGGGCTAACTCTTCTTGGTTATCTAAAAGAGAGGGGCCACCTACAACTGGCGACAAAACAAAAGGACTTTCAACAAACGGACTTTCGACATCTTGTGCAATGTCTAAGAAAGTTTTCCTAGTCTCTTCTGGATCAATTGCCATTCTTCATAACTTCTGTGTAGTTATTCTTCAAACTGAGAAGCATTTCCAGTAAAGCCGCTTTCCCCTGCAGACGGAACATTTCCTGTTCCGATTGTGCCATCACCAACCCCCGAAGCGTCAAGCTCTGGAGATCCTTGAGGTACTCCTGCATCGGGTCCCATACCTGCGGGTTGTTGACCAGCGGGGCCACCTTGCGGGCCTGCTCCTTGTTGTACATTCTGTAGTCCTTTCAGCATCTCTGCGTACAGAGCGGCTTCGTCCATATTGTTGACAAGACTATCAGGATCGATGTCTTGAGAGATAGCCAGCTCACGCATAAGGTTAGGTATCTTGATAAAGGGTGCCAACATTGGGTTGACTACCGTTTGTAGCAGAGCCGTAAGACGCTGCGTACGTACCTCCTTTTGCATGACAGCCGAAGCACCACGAGGTTTAATCTCTAAGTCTCCCTCGATGTCAGGCGATTCCTCATTGAATTGCATGTTCCACTGGAAGTACGCCTCACCCAGCGGCTTAAGCATAAAGTCGTCGATATTCTTGATAACCGTCTTCATCGACAAGCTGGCAGAACCGAGCAGCATAGACAGACCCGAAGCTGTACGCCCCGTGCCTGTTACACCTGTCTGACCGTGCATAATTGACGGGATACCCGTTTCTTCGTCTGCAAGCTGACGCGCAATCTGGTACATCTGAATGTTTTCACCCGCTGTATTCGGGAACTTTAAACCATTGATTGCGGTACCTGTGACGCCTGACTGACGACGGAAGATCTTTCCGGGGTAGATATCGAAGTTTTGTCCGGGAACCAAAGCGGCCTCATCAACATCAAACACCAAGTTACCTGCAAGTGCCAAGTTGTCGATAGCCATACGCATGTGCCCATTCATGAGCATCTGTGCGTCTTCCATGTTCTCGGCTACGCCTACACCAAAAATGTTGTACGGGTTCAACTCAAACGGTACGGCATGGTACGGAATACGTGCCGGAGTAAACGGATTGAGCACACAACGCAATACGCGAGGTCCGCATACCCATGCGTTAATCTGTACCTGATCGAGGTCATCCATCCCTGCAGGGAGATCCATCCCGATCTGTTTGGCGAAGTACCCATCGAGAATGCCCCAATATTCAAGAACCTCAAAGCGGTTGTCTTGATACGCAGGATCGTTCTCGTCATTACGTACGGTGTCTTCGTAGTACTTGTCGATGTAGTTTGGTCCACTAGCAATAACGTCTGCGATTATCTCTTTATCGAAATACGGACGAGTCTGTAGCGAACGTAGCTGCTGACGGTTCATACGGTGACGTTGAATCACGTACTCTGCGTCATCAAGGCTCAAAGCAGAAGGATCAGGGTGGAAGTCCCACACGGATACTGCTTCGATACGTGGCACCATCTTCTCATACGGCTGGTACTCACGGTTGCCTTCTTCATCACGACCCCACTTGCTGATGGTCTTGGAGAAGTTCATCGGACCTTTGACGATACCCGTACCAAATAGGGCCGACTCGAACACGGCAGAACGAAGTACGTTGACTGCGTTGGTGTCGAGTAGCTGGTCGTGGATCATCTTTTCCATACGACGGGCTGCTTCGGCTGCAGGAGAGATTTGTGGCTCTCCAATACGAGAACGCCCCTCTGCAAGGGGTAGCTGCCCGTACTCGCCTTTTAAGCCGCCCAAGAAGTCTTTCTCTTGTTCTACGGCACGTGTAGCTCCGGGGGGAAGCTCTCGACCGTCGCCTTCGTACCCGAAAGGGTCTGTGAGGGTCAGGGCGTCGTCTAGTGGTGTCTTAAGATGAGCAAACTCCGCAATGCCTTCGGGCACTGGGGTAGATTCAACCGACAGAGGGAACCGTTTATTGGCAAACAGAATGTCCACGATCTGACCGTACGCCGCCAAGACTTTCGTCTTAGTGATCTTAAGAAAGACCTTTGACCGCTCAGAATCGCGGTACTGGGTACTGCCGTCGTTGAAGTTACCCCGGAAGTTTTTATAGGCTTGTAGCCAACGCTGTTCATGATTGTAACGACCAGTTTCCGCAGCACGGAACCGTTCTTGAATCAATCCAGCAAGTCCGGGGGCTTTTTCTTCGACGTTTTTGATCTCGCTGGGCTGATCATCATCAGCCGAGCTGTACATTCCATCAGATGCCATTAAGAGTCCCCTTTGGGATTAGGTATTACTTGCCGCTCGTATTGTACAGGCTGTAATCATCAGCCATTTTGAGCATGCCAGTATCGGTAGGCTTGCTTTGTTTTTTAGGCATGTCTTCGGTAAGTACGCCCGTTTTGGCGCGAGTATCGAACTCGAGACCTTGACGGTACAGTTGATTTTCGCCTGTTTTGGCGTCAACTGATTGTTTGTCTTGGCCCATAATATAGCCTGCACCATAATTATAGTTATTCATTGGCATTTTGTCTACTCCTTTTCTGCCACTATTAACAGTTATTTGTTCAATAACTGATTCATTTGGTCCTCAGTCGAGGCACGTCTTGGTAATGCGTTAATTTGTTGTGTTATCTGTTGGGCTGTAACGCCTAAAGGTCCGCTGCGTAAATCTTCAGGTAGAGGTTCTGCCTCCTCAATATCGCTCGTTGTAACTGGAAAAGGACTAACAACCTCTTCAACTGCCTGCGCTCCCCGCACCGCAGCCATGCCGTACTCCCCGCGTTCATAGTGTTCTATAGCTTCTGCGCCTTTTTGCCCAGCAGCATAAAGTGAAGCAGTGGTACCAGCGATAGGTACTATCTTTTTAACAGGACCCGGAAGGTTTTTATAAACATCCACAATTTTAGAAAACATGTCGCCAACCATAGACGACGTGGGAGGGCCTTTACCTTCTGCAGCAAGTTTTTCGGCCCTTAAATCCTGTTTAGTTTTACGAAGAAGTTCTTGCTCTTCGGCTTTAATACGAGCAGCCTCTTCGGTTAGCCCTTTTCGTTCTACAATCGTACGAGCTTTTTCGGTAGCGGCCTGCTCTGTACGAAGTTCTGCTTCTGCTGTTTGTGCCGCTATTTCTGTTTTCTGTTTTTCTCGCCTAGCCTGAAGAATCTCTTCATCTTCAGGGGTTGAGGCAATCGGTGTAGAGCCTTCTAGTAAATCTTGCCCTCGTGGTACGACAGGAAATCTTTGATTGCTTTCAGTTACTCTAGTTGCAGAGACATTCATCTCTAAGGGAAGCTCTCGCAAGTCCTGCATATTAGCTGTGTCAGCAAAAATATTTTCAACAGCACGTAGAGCACGTGTTTCTGGTTCAACCTCGTCAATCTTAAAAACGGGAGAGGTGTAATAATCGGATGTCATCTTTGCCATTTCACCCATAATGGCAGATGGGCTTTCATGACCTAGAATTTTACTTACTAGGTCTTTGTACCCTAGTTCATACGCGAGAATTGATGGGATAATCTTACGGAGGTCTTTGATACCAGTAAGTTTTCTACCCATGCGACGTTCAAATTCAGAAAACGCATCCTTCATACCTCCGGGGGCGTTTACGGCTTGCGTCATTCTCTCTCGCGTCGTATTGAATATACGGGAGCGTCCCTGCTCTTTAGCCTGTTTAGCCTGATCTTCAAGGATGGCACGAGCAACGGGAGGCAAAACAAGTTCAGGTCTGTATTTTTTACCTGAACCTGCTGCACGAATGACTCCGTTATCAAGGTCAATATCATCAAATGTTAATGAGGTAAGGCCGTTTTCTCCTCCTACGCGAAGAGGTATGAGGGCATTAAAAGCAACTGCAGCGCGAGTGTCCGGGTCCTCAATATTTTTGATTGCATTCATAATGGTTGGCATACTGAACTTTGATTCAGGAACACCCTTAAATGCTAATGATCCTCTTTTTTGTTTGCCCTCAACCAATCCTGCAGATTGTGCCTTCGCAGAATAGTCGGGGAACGGATTTTCGATATCCTGAGCAGCAGCAGCTTTGTTAACCGCGTTTTGTACAGTTGTCAGTGCCTTGAACGGTTCACCTCTTTCTTGAGCTAAAAGCTCCAAGTTGGCTGCTTCACCGATAGATGAGAACGGAGCAGAGTACTCGATACCAAGCCTTTTTAGCTTATTGCCAAAAGATTTGATATTATTGATACGCGATTGGGGAGCATCTTTGGTGGCGAGGTCTAGTGCCTCTCCTACCGTAAGCGTCTTGTCGCGTAGTTTGTCTGCTAATTCTGCCATGCCCTAGTATCCGAATGTGGCGTCCATCGGTTGATACGCCCTGTCCTTAATTCCTCTTAATTGACTGTGTATTGATGCGTAGCCCGATGTGCGGGTCATCACCATGTAGCGGAGCGCATCGTATGCGTGATCTTCTGCTTTGGTGTCTACGTCTTCGCTGTTTGTTTTTGACAGCGGAATACCTGCAAGCTGTTTGACAATGTTCTGGCAGGTACTGAATATCTTCATGCGCGGCTGCCCGGAGTGTGGATCATCTGCCAACCTGCGGTGTATCTCCATCTTGCCTGCTACTCGATTGCGATCTGATGGTGTCCATCGTACGCCACACCGTATCATTGTTTCCGCGATAGAGGGGCCAAGACCCGTTTTATTCCAGCACGAAGAGTCAAGTACAGTGTAATGTGGGGCGGGATCATCTGCCTCTGCCTCCATAATCTTTTGGGCAAGCTCCTCTCCTGTCATTCCCTTACCATACAACTCACGGTACACCCAGATATTGTTGTCCCAGTCAATAGCGCCCCAAAGGACACACGAAGGAGAGCTGTAGCCGTAGTCGGCTGCTCGGATGCGGGGCCAGTTGGTAGGTAGCTCGATAGGATCTACCACGTGCCGTACCCGTGAGAACTCTGGGAACGCTGCACCTTCTGCAACGTCCCAGTCCCCTTCGAGGAGTCGCTTGCGCTCGACCTCTGGCAGGGAGCGTAGCATCGCCTCGTACTGTCCGTCTGCCATAAGATAGGGGTTGTCAGTCAGACGTGCGGGGATAAACCGTCGATAAAATAGAGGTTGACCCTCTTTAGGGTGACCTTGAGGCCATACAAATGTTTTACCTGTTTCGATGTCCGACGCACCAAAGGTCGTGTTGTGAGGTGCCGCATCGATGTACATCTTCTTGACCCACCAGCCGCCTACCCCACCGGGGTTCGCCGTACATCTCATCGATAAGTTACCCATGAGCTCCTGATCGGTCGTACGAAGGCGAGAACGCAGGTAGTCCCATACGTAAGGGGTAGGGTACTGGGTAAT
>Ga0208795_1000449_pt1 | contig 20161 bp, 21 predicted proteins | sample CB_VirMetaG_6_FD_184541 | JGI IMG/M metagenome (GOLD analysis project Ga0208795, IMG submission 184541) | Freshwater to marine saline gradient viral communities from Chesapeake Bay - CB_1508_2 Viral MetaG (SPAdes) (version 4) | ecosystem: Environmental > Aquatic > Marine > Coastal | place: USA... | reverse complement strand
GGTGGAGTTAGTTTAAGACCTCGTATAGGTGGTCCAACTAGATTTGGTATGCAAACTGAATCTGCTCCATTAACTAACTCTAAATTTGAACCCGGTGAGATATATACTATAGTTTATATCAAAAAAATTGAAGACGGTGTTGAGTATACGTTCAAGTCCGGTAAGGGTAAAGTAGTTACTGAAGTTTTTGCAAGTTGTAATGATGCAGATAAACTTATAGCTAATATGAGAGGTGAAACTCTACCGGACTACGATTCGTTTTATAATAATAGTTCGCGAGGTTAAGGTCCAAACGGACCGGCTTCAGGAGCTTCCGTGTTACCGTAGCCTCCGTAAACATTATCATAATCAAACCCTGAATAGTCAAATATTGCTTTAGATAACTCTTCAAGATCCCCATCATAACTCTTAGGTGAGGATCTATCTTGCATTCCACCATCAAGTACACCTGAGAACTTATCATCATATACCTGATCACTTCCACCTTCAGCACTAAGACCAGGTTCAAAGCTATAATCATAACGTTTAGCTTTTATCATCCAAACATAATGACCTGCTAATGGGTTTATTCTTGCAACATCTTCATCTAAACGTTCGGTAATTTCAAATTTCTTACCTGTACGGGGATAAGGTCTATCATCTCCAAATTCTGTTAACTCAATTATATCACCAGCTTTGGGTTCTTGTAAATATCCAAATGTTTGATAAAATGCACTAATGTGTATATAACCTGTAAACTCGTCATCAGAATCAAAACCATACTTTTGAAGTATAACTGCATTTTCTTGCAACTCGAGTAGTACAATTATTTGTTTTGGGTCTTTAAACACCTTAGTAGGTTCTTCACCGTAAATGTTACCGGGTCCAGCTTCAGGTATACCATCTGCAGATAAAGTATTGTAGGGGTTTTGCCAATATGTAACTCTTTGACCATATAAACATATTTGTTCAAACCACCAATTACTAATAACAAGCCTTTCACATAAAGTGTTATCCTTATCAGTAAATCTAAAACAGGGGTTGCATGTTTTTGGTTTAGGGTAAATTGAACCACTGCTATTTGGGGTAGGAACACCAGGTAAAAACCCTGGCATAATTTGATTAGTACCTGTATACCATGCAATAGACATTATCTTAGATAACTCCTTTTATTCTTGTTAGTTCTCATTAGGTAATACCTACCGTCAGGTTTTACTCCTAAAGCTACACCAGATTTTTTTAAACCTTTTGGACGCCTTATATCCCTGACACCGAAATGTTTTGATAATTTGTATGCATCTTGAGGACTAATATAAACAAATTTTGGTCCTCCGGGTTTTTGCATTACTTTAAAACTATTTGGTAATTCTAAATTCGTTCTTAAGTATTCTGGTACTGTTGTTGCGTGTTTTCTAGTACCAGGGTCTCTTACAACAGCATGTTGTTGTCTATGATTTGTTTTACCGGTGTTAAAAAATGACTCTGAGTACATTTCATCATAATTATGATTAATTAAGTTGTATAACTTATCAATATACTCTGTGTTGCGTAAAAATTTAAAAGTTAAATTACCTACTGAAAATTCTCCCATACCTTTGAGACCTTCTTGTCTCATTTTCTTTATTTTCTGAAATAATTTTCTACCATAATTGTATAATGTTTCAGATTTACCTGAGTCATCTTTGTACTTGTTAGTTAACTCTTCTAACTTGTCAATTTGAACCTTAATATCTTCAAATTTCTTTTTAACGTCTTCGTCTTTTATACTTGGTGGGTTATATTCTGGTTTTTTGACCCATTTACCCTCTTGTAAAGAATACAAGCCAGACGATACATGAGGTTCTTTTGTGTCTTGAAAGTACATTTCTACTTCATGACCCTTTAACTTAATATCATGTTTGGTATTCCATATAAAACGGATACCATCTAAAGCTGCTTTAACTAAATCCGTATCTTCGTCAATTTTGTTAAAGTCTAATAAGATGTGAACGTCTAAATCACTTTTTGGGGTGTAGTTGTAATTAGCTAAGCTACCTGTTAATTGTATATCGTCAATTTTAGGAAGTTTTATAGGTACATTAGCTAGGAAATCCTTAGTAATATCAATAAGCTTTTTACGTAAAGCAGGAATCATTTTATCCTTTACGTAAAATTTAGGGTTTAAAGTTTCGTTGTAAAACTTCACATTAATATTTAAGCAAAAAAAATGCCTACCAAGCGCTTGGCAGGCATTTTTGAACTACTCTATTTTGTTCGTTTAACCATTACGTTGGAAAAACTCCTGATTACCACCCTTAATCTTGCTCTTAACAACATTAGCGGAACCCTTAGGTGAAGTTGGATGTCCCTTTCTCATACCTGTGATAGGAGTACCTTCATCACCGTCATTACCAACCTTGTCAGTAACTTTACCGTCGCCGCCTTTGCTACCTACATTAGAGGTATGAGCGGACTTAACGACGTTGTTCTTACCAGAAGGTTTTTCGGGGTTACCTTTCTTCTGGTTAACAAGTGGATGACCTAAATCTTCTGCTTCAATTTCTTCACCGAAATAGTTAAAGGTCTCTTCGTCCTCATCTTCCATTTCGTCCTCGTCAGCTTCTTCATCTTCGTCAGCGTCGTCTTCTTCCATTTCTTCGAAGCCGCCAGCTGCCTGTTCGTCCTCATCACCAAGATCTCCTTCGGGTTCCATGTCGGCTTCATCATCGCCGCCTTCTCCACCGTCAAGAACATCCATAAGAACGTCATGAAGTTTCTGTGCTAAATCTTTATCAATGGTAATCGTGACTTCATCTCCTCCCATTTCAACGTCATCGCCGCCCTCGTCATCACCGATGCCAAGCTCAACTGCGTCAAACTGTTCGTCATCCATCACTTCCTCGTATAAACGATCAAAAATAGACTTATTCTTTGCCATACTATTATTTATATTCTCTTTTGCAATTTTCTTGTTTTCAGCTTTGAAATATGTATCTGCTCCTTCATCAGAGCTTTGTTTAATATCAAAAGCATTGTCATCTCCAATAGCTGGGTTGTCTGGGTCTAATTCAGTACTTTTAAAATTATCAGCCCCCTTAGGTCCAGAATTGTCATGTACAAAGCCTTGAGTACTTGCATCATTACCAACTGGAATGTTTTTAATACCTTTAGAAGCTGCAGCATAAGTTTTATCTATTGCTTTACCTGGCTTTAATTGTTGTTTAGCAGCTGCTTTACCAGGTGGGTTACCTGCTACTGCAGCGTACGCTTCTTCAATTTGAATAAGATCTCTTTTTCTATTCATGATTTTTAATATTTAAGTATTTTTCTGCTAATAAAGACATATCTCTGTCACCATGCGAGTTAAATGACTCTTTTTTAACTTCATTACCGGTAATTTTCTTATAAGCCATAGCTTGACCTAATTCATCTTCATCTTTTTTACCAGCTTTCATTTTTTTATGAAAATTCTTAACCCAAACTTTCATCGCTTTTTCTCTATCACCAAAATTGAGTGTTTCATCCTCAATATCATAATCATCACCATACTTAGCTTTGGCCTCAATATGCTTTCTAATTACTTTAATAGCATCTTCTAAAGACATTTCTTCATCTTCGTTATCATAGTATGATTTATCTTCTGGAAAAGCATTATCATCTTCCTGATCTTCTTCTCTATTTCTTTCTTCTTTGCCTTTTTCATCGGCATCAGGATCTTCTGCATCAGGATCAATACCTCTACTTCTTAAATCTTCTTCTCTATTATAATAAGGGTCGTCATATTCTTCTTCATCTGGATCATCAATGTTAGGACTACCACCCGAAGCAGGATCATCAGGTGTATCTTGAGAAAATCTCATAGATGTTTCGCCTGGTTGTTCATCACCCATGGCTTCATCACCCCAACTTTCAGGTTGTTGATTAGGGCCTAAATCTTCAGCTTCTTCATCATTTCTATGGAATTAATATCGACTTCCATTGTACCGTGGTTGGTATCGATCTGTACATTATCGTCATCAATATAGGCAATAGTACCATACATATATAAATCTTGAGTACCGTATCTACCAGAGCGTAAATCATTTAAACTTCTACCAGCGTTAACTTTTACCTTATCACCCACTTGAAATTTTACTTCTTCGTCTTCGTAATTCTGAACTGGGTTTTGATCTTCAGCTTTATCAGCCATTTCTTGACCAAATGCACTTGATTGTTCATCTTCACTAAAGCTTTCGTATAATTTTGACAAATTTTCTAAGTCTCTTTTACGATTCATGTCTATATTTATTCATTTTTTAGTTAAATAACAGTATATGAAACCTACCCGTGATTTTTATTTGGGTAATCCTAACTTGCCTACAGAGAATACTCAGTTTGAGTGGACACCGGCAATGATTAAAGATTTGAAGAAGGCAAAACAAAACCTTCTTTACTTCGCAGAAAATTTCTTCTTTATTGTTAACCTAGATCGTGGTCGTGAAAAGATTGGTCTACACTCTTGCCAGAAAAGAGCACTAAGGGGTATGAGAGATAATCGTTTCTTTATATTACTTGCCTCAAGACAGATAGGAAAAACGACCATGATGACAATTTACACATTATGGCATGCTTGTTTTAATAATGATCAACGTATTCTTATTGTTGCTAACAAAGAAGGTACTGCAAAAGAGATATTTTCACGTATTCGAATGGCATATGAAGAGTTACCTAACTGGTTAAAGCCTGGTGTTACTGAATATGGTAAAGAATCGTTGAAATTAACTAACGGTACATCAATAGGTATTAGTACCACAACAGGAACAGCTGCTCGTGGTCAATCTATTAACGTGCTAGTACTAGACGAGTTAGCATTTATTGAACCTCACTTGGTGGATCAGTTTTGGAAATCTGTTTTCCCTGTAATTTCATCATCGAAAAAGTCTAAAATCTTTATAGCATCTACCGCAAACGGTACAGATAACCTGTTTTACAAGATTTGGAATGGTGCTATTGAATATAAAAACGGTTGGGGTTACGATAAAATCTTATGGCATGAGGTTCCTGGTAGAGATGAACAGTGGAGGTACGAAACCATGCGTACTATTGGTAGTGAAGAAGCATTTAACCAAGAGTTCGGGTGTGAATTCATATCTTCTGGTGAATTAGCTATAAATGAAGAGTTATTCGAAGCTTTAAAGGTAAATTGTCAAAAACCAAAGATTGTAATGGAGGAAAACAATTACAAAATTTGGAGACAACCGGATGACAACGGGGTATATGTAGCAGGTGTTGATATTGCTGAAGGTGTACACCAAAATGCTAGTGTAATTCAAATATTAGACTTAAAAGACCTTAATAATATAGAGCAAGTAGCCACATATTGGAGTAATACCATAAATCCCTTTAACTTTACCAGTAAATTACACGAAATTCTGTTGCAATGGGGTAGTCCCCCGGCATTAATTGAAAGAAATAGCTGTGGAGCCCAGGTAGTTGATCATTTATACCATACTTTACGTTATGGAAACATAGTTTCATTTGAAGCAGGCCAAGGAAAAGCTAAAAATAACAGGTTAGGCGTTATATCTCACACAAATACCAAGTATAGATGTGTGATGAACATGAGATATTTCGTAAATGAACTACAAGCAGTTAATATTCGTGAGTTAGAAACATTAGTAGAGATTAAAAACTTCATAAAATATCCTAATGGTAAGTGGGCTGCTAAGCCTGGTATAGATATGATGGATGACCGTGTTATGTCCCTTGGTTGGGCTCTATTAATATTAGATAACGACCTTATTAGACGGTATTTTGACGTGTTGCGGTTTGATTCCAACGGTAGACCTGCTGAAATCAGACGTTATGACTATGATTACGGTACAAATCTTAACAAAAAGTTGTTTAGCTGGGGTGAAGAAGACGAAACTGACCAGGTTGATACAATAGTCTTTACAGAAAAAACCGGGTCAGATGATAATTCTGAGTTAGATTGGATGAAACAGAATGGTTGGACGCCGGTAGGTGACTTTCAAACTCATAGATCGTTTACTCCTGCTGCTAACTCATGGTTAGTTTAAATATATTCAATGACTACATACTCACAATCACCGTTTAACAAGGAAAGAAAGGATAAATTTGTCCTTGTTATACCTACACCAAAGGTATTACGGGATGATATATCAAAAACGGTGAGAGATAACAAGTTTGTTAACCCAGACTCGGTGCAATTTTCAATTTACGGTAGTGTTATACCAGAAGTTAGTGTACCTGAAGTGGAAACACGCTATAGCGGTCAGAATTTACACATTACTAGTCATAATCGCCCAACTTACCCACCAATTGATATAAATTTCACAATTGATAATAGATTTAGCAACTATTGGTTCATTTATTCGTGGTTGAATAAATTGCAAGATGATTATGCAGGTTATTTTGACGCGAGTAAAGATTATAAACCAGGAATGGTTGTTGAAGATTTGTATATGGCCAATTTTACCATTTATGGTTTAGATGAATACAACAAAAAGGTAGTTCAATTTGATTTTTCAAAGGGATTCCCTACCAGGATCGGGGGAATTAGTTATTCATACAGAGACCCCGACGAAATTGAGTCGTCATTTACCTTGGCTTACAGTCAGTTTACGGTTAAGCTTCTTCAAGTTTGACATATTTATTAAAAAGGTGCATTTTAGACTTTTATATCTAAAAATGCATAAATATCGATATGGCACGAAGAACTATACAAAGTCCTGGTGTAGAAATTAATGAAGTAGATTTGTCCTTGCGTCCAGCAGACAAAATAGGTACAAATATTTTCATTACAGGTTTCTCTCCTGACGGACCAAATGATGAAATTGTACAGGTATCCAGTTTATCAGAATTCACTCAGATTTATGGGGCCCCAACTAACCCAGCAGAAAGATATTTCTACCATACAGTAGCAGAATCTTTTAAAAGCAGAGCCAATATTTTGGTAAACAGATTACCATATGGTGAAAATTTAGGTTCTGGGTTTTCAAACAATTATTTTGCGACTGTTTACCCGGTTGTACCTATTAATCAAACAGCATTTGATGCATTAAGTGGTACCGTAAACAGTTATTTGTCAGCTAATATTGATCAACAAGGTGGTCAAACCGAAACTCAATTCAGCCCAGCTTCAGCAGGGGATGATATTATATATTGTGTCGGTAAACCAACATTCCTTTCATTAACACAAGAGCAATATACAGCAATTATAGACGACTCTGCTTTTCAATGGAGTGATACCCCAGGTATACCAGGTAGTTTTGAAGTAGATAATACTCAATCAACAACAGCAACTCAATTAGCTACGTTGGCTAAGGCTGGTATTATAGTTTTAAATACAGCAAAAACTACAGTTAATCAAAAGTTTGAAGGTTATTACTTAAACATTGCTGATAATACTAATCTTTATGCCTCGACTGATTATGATGATATTGTAAAAGTAAAAGTTTCAAAAGATGAAACAAATAAAACCCAACAATATAGCGTTCTTCAAACCATACCTGAGTCTAGATTAAACTTCTTATTATCTGCTGATTATAACAGTGAAGCTACCCCGGCAAACTTATCGTTAACTCAAGAAAGTATACCAACATTCAAAATTAATACCCCATCTTTTGATGATACGTTAATATTTGGTTTATACAAATTAAGACAGTCGGTATTTTCACCTGAAGTTACAAAACTTGATTATATTTTAGAAGAAGGTTATTTTGGAAGTATAGATTATTATAGACAAATTAATAACCCTAACGGTGGTGCTCCTATGAGTTTCTACTTACCGCAAATATTAACAAATAATAGTGTTAATTTAGCAGTTAAGATTAATAAAAACATAATGGGTAGAGGTTCATCTGGTAATCTTAATGATGACGGTACACCGAACAGAAAAGTGAGAGTAATCACAACCCAGCTTGTTAATAACTATTATGAAAGTGGTACAACAGGTGATGCAAATACGTCTTACAGAGAAATTGTAGGTTTACCTCAAGCAAACATTTCTAATATTGCTGCTGGTAATTATATTTACGATGTTAATGGAAATAAAAGAACAGAAGAATTTTCAATAGGAGATGCTTCACTATTACCTGCAGGTTCTTACAGCACCACTAAAGAAACTAATAATGAAATTGGTGACTTACCTGGTAAGTTAGATAGAGTATTTGATAGATTAGCTAATATTGATTTATTTGATATTGATATCATGACTGATGGTGGTTTAAGTACAATTCAAACTACAGTAAAGAATACAGCTAACACATCAAATCTAAACAAATATTTCGATGATAGGGATGCCCTAACCGGTATTGCTGGTTTAGGTACAACCGGTATTACATTAGATGCTGATGCAAGTAAAATTAGATCATCTTGGGCAACTATTACTAATAAGTTTATTAACTTTGCAAGTAATGTAAGAAAAGATTTTATCTTTATATCTGACCCAATTCGTCAAATTTTAATATCTGGCGACAATACAAAAGGTATTAATATACCAGGTCAGACATTCCCGTTAAACATTTTAACACCATTAAAACAAATCTACAGTATTATTAATACAAATTATGCTGCAGCTTATGCATCATATGCCCAGGTTTATGATAATGGTGTTGGAGGTCAGGTTTGGATTCCATTCTCTGGTATAGCAGCTGCGAATTACGCTCGCACCGATGCAAGTTTTGCACCATGGTATGCACCAGCTGGTTTCACTAGAGGGTTGGTTGCAGTAAATGATATTGCATTATATCCAAATCAGAAACAAAGAGATCAGTTATATGATCAAGTCAATATAAACCCTGTTGCGTTCTTCCCGAGCGAAGGGTTTGTTATATTTGGTCAGAAGACACTTCAAAGTCAACCAAGTGCGTTTGACAGAGTAAATGTTCGTCGTTTGTTCCTTTACTTAGAAAAACGTACAAGGGAAACAGTGAAGTATTTCGTCTTCGAGCCAAACACCCTGTTTACCAGGACAAACGTCATAAACGTTCTAACCCCAATCTTTGAAGATGCAAAGAACAATGAAGGCCTTTATGATTATCTCATTGTTTGCGACGAACGTAATAATACGCCAGACGTCATCGATGCCAATGAATTGGTAGTAGATATATACTTGAAACCAGTTAGAGCTGCTGAGTTTATCTTAGTAAACTTCTATGCTACGCGCACTGGTACTGATTTTAGCGAAATTGTCGGTTAACCAATAGCTTAAATTAGTACATCTTCCTAAACCGGGTCGTAAGGCCCGGTTTTTTTATCAAAAGATAACAAGTAAGCATAAATAATGATATGCCAGACGTACGTCAAACAATATCTGATTTTTACAGAGTAGCAGTAGAACGTGACTTCGCAAGAGATTTTCAATTCAGAGTCTTAAGCATTGACTCAGGTGGCGCCAGTTCCGTCACATTTGATGAAGATGACCTTGTGTATTGCACAGCTGCTAATTTACCAGCAAGAGCAATTACTAATGTAGCGGTACCATATATGGGGTTAAATTTTAACGTGCCAGGAAATGCTACATACCCTGGAAGTGACGGTTACACCCTTAACTTTTACAGCGATCAAAACTCAGTACTTAGACAGAAGTTTGAAGATATGTCTAGAGATATTTTTGATGACGCTACTAGTACTGGTAATTATTTTGCACCTAGACAATCTGCTGTTATCGACTTAGTTCAGTTAGATACCCAGTTAGATGCAGTTGCACAATATCAGTTAGTTGGCGCATCAGTTAGAAATGTTGGTGAATTAACGTACAACATTTCTGGCGGCAGTGGTACTATAGTTAACTTTACAGCTACTATGGCATACCACTACTTTAGACGTCGTTAATACTTTATGATAGAGGTTCTATTTGAGGTTGACGAGGGGCCAGCCTTTACAGAGTATGTAATGTACATAAAAAAGAACGTTAAACGTTCTAGAGCCGGTTGTTTATCAGTTTATACCGACAAAAAGCAAGATGATTACCTTTTTGTCGGTTCTTCTTTTGTAGAACAACGGTTTAGAGGTAAAGGTTATGGCAAATGTATGTATGAATATGCTATTAACGACAAAGGGGCATTAAAAACCAATTATCATCAAGCTTCTGATCAAGCACAAAATGTCTGGAGGTCATTAATTAAAAAATGCAAGTATAGAAAAGATTTTTTTAGTGGTACTTTGACCTTATATAATAAACCTAAATAATAATAGTGAACAATCCTTTCTCAAGTGCAATAAGAGGTTTGGGTAAAAATGTAAGCGGTTTACTTACAGGTCAAAACCCTTTAGCTCAACCTCAAATTACTTCTGTTTTTGGATTTTCAGTACCTGGGGTACCATTAATAAGTACAAGAGATTTCTTTTTATCTCAAATGGAGTCTTGGTTCTCAGCAGTACCTTTACGTACGCAATGGATGTTACTTATTCAAGGTTACCCAGCATTACTTCAAACACAAGTGGTACATTCCCTTGAAAGATATGAAGGTAACTATAATAATTTTGATATAAGTCAAGCAGTAAGTATTTTAAAATCATATCCTCTTAACAGAGTTATTGGGTGTGTATTTGCGCAAGGTATAAACATACCATCTGGTCAAACTTTAGACACTCAAAAGGATAAAATCTTTGGAGATAAGCAAAGAGGTTTTTTACCTGGTCAAATTAGTACAGGTAAGAACGCATTTGACAATCTTACAATACAATTTAGAGAAACAAATACATCTTTTGTTGATTTTGTAGTAAGACCTTGGTCAATGTTATCTAGTCATTTTGGTTTTGTAGCAAGAGAACCTGGAGACTTGAGAGATATGAAAACAAATATTACGATTTTACAATATACTAGATCATATCAAAAAATATCTCAAATACCTCGTAAGATTTGGACTTTTTATAACTGTTATCCAGTGTCAGTAGATAATAAAAATCTAACTTATGATGCCGAAGCAATGGATATACATTCTACACAATGGGCATTTAGCAATTATGCTATTCAGAACAATTTGTACTTACCATTACCTGACATTATTAATAAGATAGCATCTGGAAATATCAACCGCTTGTCGCCTTTCCAGCGTGGAGGATTTGCTTAATTAGATAAGTTATTAAGTGAGTTTAGACTTTTTGTATCCCGTATCTATTACAAGAGATAGAAAAGTTCTATGTAAAGAAATAACCAATCAACATCTAATTACAATACAAAAGTATATTGAAACAGATGATAATGAACTTCTAAGTAACCATTTCGAAAATTTAATTCATAATGTTACAGTTAAATATGAAAATCTAAATTTATTAGATAAATTTCTCATATTAATTAACATAAGAAAAAATTGTTTAGGTAATACTATTGATGTTTTGTCAAGTGATGGTACAAAAAATTCAATTGGGTTAACTTATGTTACTGAAAATATTTTAAACAATTATAAACATAAAAAAATAGTTGAAACTTATAACGACGTTAAGATTGTTTGTACTTTTCCTGTTAAAATATCTCATTTCGATAATTTTTATGACAATATTAGTATGATAGAAATAGAAGGTAATAAAATTTACCTAGGAGATTTATCAATTACCGAATCTGAAGAGATATTAGAAAATATACCCTTTCAACTATTAAAAAAAATAAAAGAACAATCTTATCTGTTAAGGCAAAAAACAATTAATCTGTTTGAAATTATAAATGATAAAAAACCTGTTAGTTACCCATTTAATTTTAAATCATCTGAAATATTTGAAATGTTAAAATTAAGTTTTACTAACAATCTGAAAAACTTATATTATAATCAGTATATAATGAGTAGTAAGCTTAATGTACCACCCTCTGATTATAATAGGATGACTCCAGGCGAATCAAAGATAATGATTAAACATTTAGTAGATGAGTTAGAAAAACAAAATAAAAGATCCGAACAAGGAGCACCACCACCTGGAATAGGACAAATGCCTCAATAAATCATATATATGTCACTTAACAACGAAGAAATTGGAAAAATTAACACCCTTTTTAAGCAATTAGACGAAAAGGATTCACAAATCAATAGTTTACGTAGCGAGCTTGAAAACTACCGTGGTATTGTAACTGAGATGAACACCAAGCTTGATACACTTATTGAAGCCCTTGGTGAAAAGAAAACAGCTAAAGCTAAATAAATATTTGCATGCCAGATGCACTGTTAACTGTTTCAATTCACGATGAGTATACTATAAAAACTGTAGACGTTAACACCGGTGCAATAAAAAACATAAGACATGTAGGTGGCAAAATTATTCAAGGCCCTGTCATTACCGATGACAGGGTTACTGTTACAGTTCAAGAACCTTCCGGTAAGATTGGAAAAATATATACCATATCTAACCTTTTTCTCAAGAAAACATTTGTAGTTACAGCTTGAAATCTTTAGGATAATACATATTATAACTATATGTTGCCTTTAGATTTAACAAATGAGTTATCTCTTGATCTAAATTATATAGATCATAAGAATTTAAGTATAGACGGGACTAGTCTCTTTTATGGATTTCAAATAAAAAATCAATATGACGAAAAACGACTACTTATTGATGAATCTTTAAGTCCAATCAGAATACACCATAAAGACACCGATAAACATTTTTACGGTATTCAATTAGAAGGCAACAAAACATATGATAAGTTAAAACAACACTTGTTTTACCATATGTCTGATAAAGAATACCGTTTACTTTTTTCTGAGTTTAATATAGAAACTCAAAACTCGTACGAGTTGTACAATTTTGGTATTTTCCCATTTGATAAATTGTCAGATTTATGTAATCTATCTTTCGAAAGTGGTAAATTTTTTGCTAATATTGAAGTACCCTTTTACCAGAGAATTTCAGGGTTAACCCCCTATATATTTGTAGATAAGAATTGATATGAATGTAACTAAGAGAAATGGACGGAAAGCAGCTTTTGATGAAAGTAAAATCAAAGCGTGTATTGAACGAGCTTGCGAAGGACTAGATAACGTCGATCTAGATCAAATACTTTACAATGCCCGAATTAAACTATTTGACGGGGTAAAGACATCAGACATCGACAAATCATTAATTAAGTCAGCCAGAGCATTAATTGAACAAGAACCTTTATATAAAAAGGTAGCAGCACGACTACTTCACAAAACAATTGTTAAGGAAGTGTTTCAAGAAAGTGCCGATCAAGATGCATATGAGTTGCAATATCGTAAAACATTTATCGTTAATATGAAAGCTCTAATCAAGTATGGTCTTGTATCAAAAGAGCTACGAAAATTTGATCTTACTGAACTATCTAACTATCTTAAACTCGAAAGAGACGATAAGTTTGAGTATCTTGGTTTACAAACAATTTATGACCGGTATCTTTTGCATATCGATCAAAAGAGGTATGAAACACCTCAAGCATTTTGGATGAGAGTTGCAATGGGGCTTGCAATCAAAGAGGAGAATAAAACAGAATGGGCGAAAAAGTTCTACGATGTCTTATCTACATTTACATTCATGTCATCGACGCCTACTTTGTTTAATTCGGGTTGTGTGCATAACCAACTCTCATCCTGTTTCCTTTCAACCTTTGAAGATAGCATAGATGGTATCTTTGATGGGTTACATCAAGAGGCTTTGAAGAGTAAATACGCTGGTGGGCTTGGTATGGACCTAACTCCATTCAGACCAGCTGGTAATCTTATCAGAGGTACTAATGGTCTATCTCAAGGAGCTGTTTATTTCTGGAAGATTTATAATGACATGCTAGTAGCAGTTAATCAAGGTGGTAAACGTAAGGGTGCTGGTTGTGGTTATCTTGAGTCTTGGCATGGTGAGATCAACGAATTTCTTGAACTAAAGAAAAACACAGGTGATGAACGTAAACGTACCCATGATATGAATACGGCCAATTGGATTCCTGACTTGTTTATGAAGCAAGTTAAGAAAAATGGTGATTGGTATTTGTTCAGCCCATATGAATGTCCGAAACTTCACGAAAGCTGGGGTGAAGAGTTTGAAAATGAGTATGCAGAATGTGTTAAAAGGGGCAAAGCTGGTGAGCTCAAGACGTTCAAGAAAGTAGATGCGAAGGAACTTTGGAAGAAGATGCTCCGAATGATCTTCGAAACGGGTCACCCGTGGATTACATTCAAAGATCCTTCGAATCTACGTTACAGTAATCAACATGAAGGTGTTGTACATAGTTCTAACCTTTGTACTGAAATTTTATTACATACAAAAGCAAGTACCTATAAGGAAGATGGAAGTCGTAAGGTAAAAGAGTTTGGTGAAACTGCTGTTTGTAATCTTGGAAGTGTCAATCTAAAGCAGCATTTGACTGATAATAATATAGATTACGATAAGTTACAAAATACAGTAGAGATTGCTATTAGAATGTTGGATAATGTTATTGATATTAACTTCTACCCTACAGAAGAAGCAAGAAACTCTAATACGAAACACAGACCTATTGGTCTCGGTTCAATGGGCTGGCATGATATGTTTTATCATCTAGATATGAACATGGATTCTGATGACGCAATCAACTTATCAGGTAAGATCTATGAATTTATATCATTTCATGCTATTAATACTAGTACAAAACTTGCAAAAGAACGTGGTGTTTATTCAACATATAAGGGCTCATTATGGGATCAAGGTATATTTCCTATTGATACATACAAAAAGCTGTGTGAATATCGTGGAAAAGACATAGATGTAACAGAAACTCTTGATTGGGAATCTGTAAGAAATCATGTAAAACGGCATGGTATGCGTAATTCTAATACAATGGCAATCGCTCCTACCGCTACTATTAGTAGCATTGTTGGTTGTGCTCAGAGTATTGAACCATATTATAATAACATCTTTGTTTACAGTACGTTATCAGGTGATTTTACTATGATCAACGATGCGTTCATCAGAGATATGAAAGCTATTGGTTCTTGGAATATAGAAGCGTTAGAAAATCTTAAAGCATGTAACGGAGATTTGACGCTCTATGAGTTTCCTAAGGGAGTAAGTAGAGAAGATAAGAATAGACTTAAAGATAAGTATAAAACAGCTTTCCAGCAAGATCAGATTAAGTTAATCTCTGCTGCCGCTGCAAGACAAGTATGGATTGATCAAGGTCAGAGTTTGAATCTATATAATGATCAAACGTCGTTGAAGTCTCTTAACGATATGTATATGCATGCTTGGGAAGTTGGATTAAAAACGACCTACTACTTACGTAATAAAGGTGCAAGTCAAATTGAAAAGAGTACAGTAAAGACCGTAAAGAAAGAAGAAGTTACAGCGGCTCAAGAAAGTACGGTGGTTGCATGTAGTATTGATAATCCAGATTGTGAATCATGTCAGTAAGATTATCAACAGATCAGTTAAATTCATTAACTGAAGATGAACTAAATCTAGTCCTATATGTTATATACGAGCATATGGGGCTAGATCCCGTATTTATCAAATCTATCAAAAAGAAAAAAATTTATGAAACTTTTTTAATGATAGAAAATCAGCTTTCAGAAACCGGCATTCAAGTTTTTGAAGAATTAAAGAAAAAAATCTTCTTGTGATATTACGCTGAGTTTATATAATTAATTTTATATGGCAAAGACGGGTCAAATACTTTCAAACGAATCAGCAGGTGTAAATCAAATTTTACCACATGTAAATAAATGGGCATGGGATCTTTATAAGACAGGTAAACGTAACAATTGGGATCCAGAAGAGATTCCAATGACAAGAGATATTCAAAATTGGAATAGTGATTTACTTACAGAAGAAGAAAAACATGTAGCTAAACGTACTCTTGGTTTCTTTGCTGGTAGTGAAAGTCTTGTTGGTAATAACTTAGTAACATTATACAAGTACATTACCGACCCTGAATGTAGGCAGTATATGTCTCGTCAGATTTGGGAAGAATGTTTACATAACGATACAATTGTTCATATTTGTGATTCCCTTTCTTTAGATATTGCTGATGTTTACGAAGCATACAGTAACATACCTTCTATTAAGGCAAAAGATGAGTTTCTAATGAATGTAACTCGTGGTATTTCAAAAGATATTGACGTTGATACATTTGAAGGTAAACAAGAATTGTTAAAAGCAGCTTTCTTATATTGGATTGTTTGTGAAGGTACATTTTTCTTCTCTGGTTTTGCTATGTTACTTTCAATGAAGGATAAGTTACCAGGTATTGGTGAACAGATTGAATATACTCTTCGGGATGAAAGTAACCATATTAAGTTTGGTTCAACCCTTATTAATAAAATCAAAGAACAACATCCTGAAATTTGGACAGAAGAGTTTGTAGAAGAGTTGACTGAAATTTTGATGGATGCGGTTGAGTTAGAAATTGCATATGCAAGAGACGTTTTACCTAATGGTATTTTAGGTCTTAACGCTGATATGTTTGTTGAATACATGCAATATATTGGTAACCGAAGACTTGAAGGTGTTGGTATTGAACACCGATTTGAATCTGATCGTAATCCTTTTGACTTTTTATCAGAAGTACAAGACTTGTTAAAAGCTAAAAACTTTTTTGAAACTCGAGTTATTGAGTATCAATCCAGTGGCGCTTTAGTGGATGATTTTTAATATTATTATATTATTTTTAAATGAATTTTATTACATATTCAGCAGGTAGAGAATTCTTTCTCGAAAGATGTCATTTTTTGCAATATTATGACGAGTGGGCTTATGATTATACCCATAATGATATTGTACCTTACTGGGATGAAAATAATTACTGGGGGGATTTTCCTATAAAAATAGGTTTTGAATTAACTAATACAGTTTCATTACCCGGTAAAAATATTGTTGGTGGTATTGCATACACATTTGAAAATAATGCATTACATATTAAGAGATTGTTTACATGTGAACGTTATAGAAAACAAGGGGTAGCTAAACAGTTATTAGAAGAAGCATGGTTTAATGGTTTTCATAATGGTTGTAAATGTATAAGAATGTGGTGTGATAAAGATGCTATTCCTTTTTATAAAAAGTTAGGTTATAATTTTATGGGTTATAATGAAAAGGAATACGGATATGTTTATTTACCTATGTTAACAGAAAGTATGCAAGATACATTAAATACAACTAAAGATTTAAATTCATTTGATCTTTTAAAACACAATAATATTTCTTTACCAGAAGAGGCTAATGTTTTTACGCTAAACTTTTGAAGGAGTATAACTGATAACTAAACAGGGGTGGGTTGGTGGGAATTTTATTGATTTATTTTGTTTAGTTTATTAAATAATTTTATGAGTAAATTATTAAGTGTTTTAGGAAGTCCGAGAGCGGGACGGTACAGCTCTGATCTATTAGATACCTTTTTCAACGATCCGTTTTTTTCGTTAGGAAAATCCTCCTTTACGGACGATAAGGTAAGATTCAATCAACAAAATACCCAATTTACATGTGAAATTGATCTACCTGGTGTAACTAAAGATAACCTTAAAATGACAGTAGAAGGTGATCAAGTATATATCAACGCTTCTAGAAATATTACAACTAGTGGTGGTACAAAAGAAGAAAGTTATAACAGGTCGTTCGGTTTCGATAGTAGAGTTTATGACGTAAATCTGTTAGATGCAACGTTAGAACATGGCGTACTTCGTATTGTAGTACCTTCAATTAAGAAAGCTAAGAAAGAAGTAAAAGAAATCGTAATTAAGTAATTAGTTTCTAGTAAGCGGTCACTTCGGTGGCCGCTTTTTTTATGGATATATATGGATAAAAACTAAATTACTGTATGGATTGTGTTATATCAGCTATGTACGAAGTTGATCCTTATGTGAGAGAAGATCAAGGTTTAGAACCTTCTCTTACACGAGGTATGACTTGTGATCATTATGCAGGTGGTATGTACAGTTTAGCTGCATTTAACAAACCTATCATTCTTTTTTGTAACGATAGGCCTATTTGGTTTAAAGGAAGGGAAATGACAGCTATGGAATTATTAGACGATATAATTCCAGATAAAGAGTTTTTAAATAGAATTATTCCGGTACCTATAAAGTTACAAAATTTCTACACTAGATATAATAAACATTGGTCGCAGAGTAAAAGAATAGTTGACCAAAATCCTAAAGAATTATATTGTTGGAACCCTCCAATGGCATGTGTAAGACCAGAATTTTTTAATTATGTATTCAAAAACTTTGATTATAAAAATGCTATCTGGTTTGATGCTGCTTTGTCAAATGAATCTTATATTAATGAACAATTCGGTGGTACATGGCATGATTGGGAATTAATTAAATGGGATAATTATTACCCTAAAAACGAAAATGCAATTTTTTGTCCTAAATTTTATAATAACATTTTAAAAATTGTTGAAGAATATGGTAATGTAGTTTGTGGTAATAGTTTTCTTAATTTAGAGCCAAGAAAGTTTATTAGAGAGAGGTTACATAATAGAAAAAAAGCTGATGGTTGTTTTACTTATTTTTCGTCAACTGGGGCTTTCATGGGATTTAATAAAGATTATTTTTATGATAAGTTCTTTGAAGAATATAATGTGGCATTAGATGATTTTATTGATAATTACAATAATATTTTTACAGAAATTGAAGTATTATCATACATTAATATGTTTTTAGATTTTGCTAAAATAAATTGGGGTACATTTTCTTCTAATTTGGAAATATTTGAAGGTAGTATGCAAGAAGCATTTAAAAAAATATTAGATGGTAATATAGATATAAGATTTAACAATTATTTTGGTCAAGAAGAAAAAATAAAACCACCAGGCGATGATGAATAAATACGCAATAGTTATACCCACTTTTGAAAATAATATCGGTTATAAATTAGCTGGTATTAATACCTTTCTTAAACATGTACCTGATAACGTAGACATTTTTTACGTTTATGGAGGTAACAGAAACTTTTTGATTCAAAATCACGGTAATGGTAAACCTCAATGGTTTGATGTGTATATTGATATACCTGATAGAATATCTACAGTACATAAAAAGCTTTATAAATTTTTTAGTAAGTATAAAAAAGTATTATCTGAATATTCTCATATAATTAAAATTGATGATGATACATTTATTAATAATATAGATGAAATAGACTTTGATAAACTTAAAGGAGATTATGTAGGTAAAAAGGTAGATATTAATGATGAAAATCAGGAGCAAATAAGAACTAAATTTCATCATTTAAAAAACTATAAAGTAAGAGAAGTTTATAAAGGAGAACTACCTGAGCAATTTTGTTCCGGGGAATGTGTTATATTTTCATATGAAGCAATTAAAGATTTAATTTCATATCAAGGTTATTTTAAAAGAACTAATTTTGGTTTAGAAGATGTTTTTACAGGAAGTATATTGACTAATAAACAATTTAAGATAACTAATAATAAATTGATTTCATACGAACACCCAGTTAAGGAATCAGATTTTCATAAACTTTATATTACACATTATAAATAGTTGAAGTTAGATAAATAGATATAAATAAATTTGACCATGCAAGTTAGTTTGTGGGCTATATAGTATGTGGTGGTACTTATAGCTAAGTAGGTGGGGCTTGCATGGTTTTTTTTGTCTTCTTTTTTAATTATCTATATGAAAGTTCTCGTTATTGGAGAAAAATGTATAGATAAATTTACTTACGGAAAAGCTTTTCGATTATGTCCTGATTACCCTGCTCCTGTGTTTACCCCTGGTAGAGAAGTTATTGATGATGGTATGGCTGGTAATGTTGTCAACAACTTAAAAAGTTTAGGTATTGAACCTGATTTTTTTCACAATAGGGAAGAGTTAATTAAACAACGTTATGTAGATGAACTTACCAATCATACTTTTCTTAGAGTAGATAATACTGATAGAGTTACAAACTTAGATGCTTCTAAACTTATGGTAGGAAGAACATTAAACGATTATGACTGCGTTGTTATATCAGATTACTGTAAGGGGTTTCTTTCGGAAAATAGTATAGAATATATTTGTAGGTTACACGGTAACGTTATTATTGAAACTAAAAAGGTACTTGGGGATTACTGTAAGAAAGCGCAATTTATAAAAATGAACGAGAAGGAATATGAGGATATCAAACCTTATATTAATCTTGAAGAATGGAAGAATAAATTAATTGTTACTTTAGGTGATAAAGGGTGTTTATATAATGGTAAAATTTACCCAGTAGATAAAGTTGAAGTTTTTGATCTATGCGGTGCTGGCGACACTTGGTTAGCTACTTTTGTTTATGG
>Ga0208795_1000445_pt1 | contig 20287 bp, 33 predicted proteins | sample CB_VirMetaG_6_FD_184541 | JGI IMG/M metagenome (GOLD analysis project Ga0208795, IMG submission 184541) | Freshwater to marine saline gradient viral communities from Chesapeake Bay - CB_1508_2 Viral MetaG (SPAdes) (version 4) | ecosystem: Environmental > Aquatic > Marine > Coastal | place: USA... | reverse complement strand
TACTAATCCTTTTCCTCCTGTAACTAATAATTTCATAATGTATCGTAATAAGCGTTTTGTTTTTCTTGTCTTTCTATTGTTTTTGGGTGATATAAAGCTAACTCTTCTTGGTCGGGGAGAGGAGCATATGTCTTATAACCTTCCAGTACCTCATGTACTTTATTTTTCCATTTAATCTCTGGTGTATTTTTCCATATACGCCATTGATAGTCTGGCCAGTTTACCCATCCTTGTTCATTCACATTCCATCTCCATTTCTGTATATGTTCTTGGGTTAATCCTTCTACTGTATTTACTCTAGGAACTAAATAAACCTCGTTATCTGGATTGGAATCTAAAATAATTGGAAGATTGTCAATAAGTGCTTTGTGGGGTAATTCATCTGCGTCAATCTGGAAGATGTAATCTCCTGAACAATATTCAGTTAATTTGTTTTTCCAATTAGCAAAATGACCTTCAAAATCTAAACCTCTCCATACTTGAAAATTAGGTAACTTATTTAATTTAACAAGCATGTCAATAACTTCTACATCACCATTTTTCTGGTCATATAAAACAACTATTTCATCTTGTATTTGTTTGTTGGCCAATAAGAAATCAACTAAACGTTTAACTTCTTCTTTTTCGTTACAAACTGTAATAGCATAACTTATCTTCATAATCTACTCAAAAAAACCTATATAATCTAATGCTTCTATAAAATCGTTTCTGTTGTATTTTTGTAAAGTACTCATATCAGTTTTATAATTATAAGATTCTTTACTACCAGGGATTTTGAATTTTTCTTTTTCTTCATCAGATACTTCTTTTACCCTAACAGAAGCCCATTCCCAATCTGAAATTGATTTCCCCATAGGAAAAACAGTTCCTTTTTCAGGCAAATTAATAGTCATAGGATACCAAACATTTCCATTATGGTCTGAAGTTTTCATATCCTTAAATAATTCAGGTAAAGTTTCTTCATAAGATTCAAAATCAAATTCACCTTGAACCATTAAATCTGTAGTATAAAAACCACAACCAAAACAAGTATAACGATTTTTATTTTCGTTTAAAGGTGTTTTGTAACAAGCATCTGAACCACATTTAGGACAGATTTCTAGAGCATCTAATTTATCTTTCATTTTGTGGGTTTTGTAGGTTTGTTTATTTTTTGAATTTTAGGTATTTTAATTTCTACTTGTTTAGGAGCATTTTTATCTATAATACCTTCTAACACATTAACCATTTTATCAAAAGAAAAATTTTCTTTACAATAATATTTTAATTTACGATTTCTAGTAAGATATGTTTTATAATTTTTAAAGTAATCTTTAAATAATTTAACGGCATAATCTACATCAAATTGAAACCATTGTGAATCAGCCATTAAAATATCTTTTACTTGAGCTGAAGGATGAATTGGTTTTAACTCTCCAGGGACCAAACTAGTATAATCTGGGTGTAAGAAATCAATATGCCCACTCCAATTTGAAGCTATAATAGGCTTTCTACTTTGGGTAAATTCTAGTAATGGTCTGCCAAATCCTTCTCCTTTAGCTAAATTAACTAAAGTTTTTACTTTTGGATGATTATACAAAATATTCATATCTTCATCACTTAAATCCCCGTGAAGAAGGTAAATATTTGGTAAATTACTACCTCCTACTGATTGTTTGATTGTATCAATTCTTTTTAGGATTTCATCTCTATTCATTATACTACAAGGACCTACTGCTGTTTTTAAAATAAGAGCAGGTTTTTTACCTGTTTTATTTTTAAATGCTTCAAGAAAAGTTTTAATAGTTAATGCTAAATTTTTTCTATCTTCACCAACAATTCCTTGTAACCAGTGACCTACAAATAAAAATCCAAAATCCTCAGTAATACTATCTAAAGATTCTTTAATTTCACTTTTTGGAAGTTTATCTATAATGAAATACTTTTCTAAATCAACTCCTTCAAATAATACTTCAACAGGTTTTTCTAACTTTAAAACAGATTGAACATTATTTTGCTGGTCTCTTTTTTCATAGTTAGTAGATTCAAATACTCTTTTAGAGTGATTTGAAGAAACTAAATTTAAATCCATTCTATTTAATCCTTCAATCCATTGAGGGGCACAAAATGTAGTTTCAATTCCTGCTGTCATTCCAATGTTAAACTTACCAACTTTTTGGAATTCATTTGGGACTGTAATTTGAATCCATACATCAGGTTGTCTAGTAAGTTGATTATTAGGTAAAAATCTATCTATGATTAATTTATGCTTTTCATTTTCTTTCTTTAAAAAGCCAAATGGTGTATTGCCCCATCTTTGAGACATAACTTGGACATCATATTTACTATTTTTAATTAATGCCCAAAGAACATCACGTGACCTAGCACCATATCCTGAAAATGTATCTGCGGGGCAACTTACAACTATATAGGGTTTTCTCATAACTTAATATACTATTTTATGTCTAATTTCTTTAACAGGGTAATCTTCAACTAATTCCATTGTGAATTTAGGAGCAGGAGTAAAATTGTTTATAGTTTCTCTTAGAGCATCATCAACATTTTTACACATCCAATTTGAACTCATCATTGATTCATCCGAGGTTACCCATTTTCTTCCTGCTTTCCCTCTTTTAGTTCTTTCTTCAGGAGATAAATTGTATGCTTCTTCTATAGTTTTAGCTATAGTTCTAAAATCAACAATATCATCCCAAATATAAGGAGTTTTAGGTGAACCCACACAAGTTACAGCATCTGGGAACATTGGTATAGCCCATTCTCCATGTTTTTTATAAGTTCCAAAATGGTTACTAGGAATTTCTTTATTTGGGGTATACCATTTTCCTTTATTATCTACAAATCTCATTTGGTCTTGCATACCACCTGTAACAGTAGCAGCAATCATAGTTTCAGCCATCATAGATTCAGTTAATGATAATCCCCAACCTTCATTTCCAGAAGGTAAAACTGTTATATCTGCTATATTGTATAGCCAATTCATTTGTTCAGTAGAGATTTGACCACCAGGAGTAAAAAATACATTATGATTTTCTCCACCAAATAAATCTCTTACAGCAAATAAATCTGTTCCATTATTATCAATTGGACTAGTATGAAGTAATAAAGCAACTTTATCTGCTTTGCCTTTTGGTAGACTTTCTCTAAATAATTGGAAACCAGCAATCAAATCTGATGGATGTTTTCTTCTAATGTTTCTTGAATTGAAGAATACTACAAATTCAAAATTTTTACCTCCAAAAATACTTTGTTTATACTCAGTAAATTGTGGGAATTTATCATATTCTGAGGTAATAGGATAAAATGAATTTTTATTAATTCCATGAGGAACATATTTGATAAGCTTATTTTTAGCTTTATCACCTAAAACCAGTTGATTAATATTAACTGTTTGTTTTGAAATACCTAATAATGTATCACAAGAATCATAATAAGATTCATTATATAAAGGTGCTGGGTAATCGTCCCAGATATTTAAGTAGATTAATGGGATTTGTTGTCTTAATTCGTGTTCAATTTGGAAAAGCCACTCATAATATCTAGGGTCTGTAAAAAACAGAATAGCATCAGGCTTTTCTACTTGCATCATGTATCTAAGTAATTCTGCAGTTCCATACCCATTTTGAGGATATAAAATAACAGAGGCATCTTCTATACCTGTATGCTTATTAGTATCCGCACTTAAATCCATCCTTTTTCCAACTTCAGGATGGTTAATCGCAGCTCCAATGTTTACCCAATTATATCTATGTGCTGTTCCTACTACAATTTCTCGAGCCATAGTAGCAACCCCAGAATGCATTCTTATGTCATCACATAAAAATAGGATTTTTTTCCTTTCGTTTTGAGGAATGTAACCTTCTTTCATAAACTATTTTAATTTTAATTATTATAAGTGTAAATCAAGTTGATTGTGGATTTGTTTTTTAAAATCATCATCTGTTAAATACAAATATAGTGCTCTATCTGTTAATTTTTGTAACGAAAATTTAGTTCTTACACATTCAATTTTAAATTCTTCAAATAAATGTTTATGAACTTTTACACTTGTTAATTGTAACTCTTTTGTTGCCATAATATCTTATTTTGATATAAATATATATGGATTCAAAAAATTTAACTAAATGTAAAAAACTTAGGTTGGGTTTCCAAGCCTTTATTACATAAATTTGGGCTGTCGCTATAAGGACACCAATTACACAGTGTGGACACATTTTTTTTATATTCTTTATCTTTAGGAATACCTTCTTTAGTAAAGCATTCATTTATAAATTCTTGAAATTCTTTAACAGCACCATTTATTAAATTTTTCCCTGCTGATTCTTTGATATAGGTTGAAGTTACAGGGCTCCATTCTTGGATACGTTTTTGAGGAAAATCAGAATTTTCGTATATTTTTCTTTTAACAATGAAAAACTTAACATCTATTTTTTCCATTGGAACTTTATATTGTTCTGAATAGAATTTTTTATAAAGTAATATTTGTTGAGCTTTTGTTTTGTCTTTTTTTTCTTTATCATTCCATCCTCTAGTACTAGTTTTAATATCGATTATAGTATAATGATTTTCTTTTTTATCTTTAATTACTATATCTATAAAACCTGAGAATTTGATGTTTAAAAAATCGGGGTGGGGGGTGTTAACTAGTGGAAGTTCAATTCCTTTTAACTCGTAATTTCTTGATTTAAAATAAAGTCTTCTTTTTTTTAAGAAAAAATCTAAAATAGCTTCACCATCTTCATAAAACTCTCTTAATTCAGCTGCATCAGAAAAATGAACATTTTTATTTTTCTTTACATACTTTTTATATTCATCTCTTAATGTATCTTTAAAATATTTGATGTTATCAAATTTATCTGCTTTATTAGCAGATTCTTCATACATTGTTTTAAGATAGTTTTGGATAGTTTCGTGAATAGCATTACCAAATACAAGGTACATATTAGGTTTAAATTTCTTTAGACCCTTACCATAATTCAAATACCATTGGTGTGGACATTGTTTCCACTGTTGGTACTGAGAAAAGGAAACTACTTTATCTTTTTTATGGTTTATTTCCATTTATCTCTTCCTACAATCATTCCTATAATACCATAATTAGCTATATCTAAAAAGGTATCTTCCATGCCTTCTCCTTTAACATAATTTTTACCATTAGAAAGTAAATTTCTTAACCTACTAATTTTATCTGTTAAACGAATACATAAGCCTGTAAGGGAAAATGTTTTGTCTTTAGAATTTTTTAAATCACCTCCTAATGCTATATTATTTAAACCATAGTCTAAATGTTTCATAGCAAAAGTTTGATACATTTCTTCTTGAACTTTTTTAAATTCTTTTGATAATTCAGGATATTCTTTTTCAAATATTCTTATTGCAGCTCTTTCTGGATGTTTAGCATCCATTATTTCTCTTTCGCTCATATTTTTTTTATATTGTTGGTGGAAAAGAGCAGAAGAAAATATTTCTTTATCCTCTAAGTCTTCAAAATACTTTTTAATTGTATCACCCATTTATTGAACTTTTACTAAAATATTTATTTAATGTATTTAATCTATCATCAGCATCAACTAACATTACAAGTGCTTCTTCAGCATTTTTATAAAAATCCTCAGTTGAATGGTCTCCAATACCTACTGCTTTATTACCTAATAATTCAAGTGATAATAATGCCTTTGCTTTATCTGCTTCTGCAGATGTTTTTAACATAGTGTATAATTGTCTTGTCATTTTAATAATTGTTTAATTTCTTTATCTAATAATCCTATACTTTGAAAAATATTTTCAATTTCTTGTTTAGTTAAACTAGGGTAAATGTCTTTAATTTCACGAGTACTTACTTTAAAAAACACAGCTAATTTTTCTATAGCTTTGGGGTTATAAGATTTCTTTTTTGCTTTAATATACCTGAAAAATGTTTTGTTTTGGGGTAATACATTACAATAGAAATCATATAGTTTATTATTAGGTAAGTATTGATATTTTCCTATCAAATTAACTAAATCAATATAATCTTCCTTCATACTGATAAAACGGTTTATCATAAAAGGATTGAATGAAGATTTATCATCTTCAGTAAATTGATTCCATGGTTTTTTATGATAAGTTATTTGTTCTAACCAATCAAATATAGTCATTACGCTTCTTTTTGTAATTCTTTTGGAATAAATTTTTGGTTTACGTACCCGCATTTATCACAGGCAAATACTGCGATAGGAACAATAGCATCTTCAGGAGTACCTGTAATAAATTTAGAAGCTGTTCTTAATAAAACAGATTGTCTAAAAGTATTGTTTCCGCATTCTTCGCAAACTACTTCTGTTGTTTTGTCTAAAGACAAATTAAGTTGTGGCTGTTGCATTTTAGTTTAATTTTAATAAATTAGCGATACACCCCATAAAGCAAATTTCTTTATCTGGAGCCATTACAGATTGGTATTGAGAATCAGCTATTACTACTATCCCACCTACTGCATTAGAGAGTTTATCGACATTATCATAAAGGGCTCTATATATTTCATTATAATCTCTGATATTTGAATCAGCTACAATTTGACGAATTTTGTTGAATGCTTTAGAATCTTTAGAAGATATAAGTTCAACAATTTCATCTATTACTTGTTTTTGATTTATCAGTTTTTTATTTAATTCTAATTTACCCTGTTTAATACAAGATTGTATTAGGTTTAATGTTTTTCTTGTATCAGGATAAGTTTGATTAATAATTGAAACTAATGTTTCTTTATCAAAACTAACGTTTTCTTCATTTAAAATATAAACACAACGTTTAGCTACTTCTGCTTTAGAAGGTGGAAACACCTCATATACAGTTGTTCTAGATTGAATAGGGTCAATAATACGTTCTACGTAATTACAAGTAAAAATAAAACGTGTTACTTTAGAAAACGACTCAATAACGTTGCGTAAAGCAGCTTGTGCGTTTATGGTTAAAAAATCAGCTTCATCCATTATAACCACCTTTAAAGCGCGGAAAGTCGCGGCAGAAGCAAACGATTTTACCTTCTCTCTAATAGTTTCTATACCATTTTCATCTGAGCAATTTATGTAAATATGATCACAATCTAGATTTTCAACAATTAATTTAGCAGCTGTGGTTTTACCAGTTCCTGCAGGTCCAAATAGTAAGATATGAGGAATATCTTGTTGCTCAATCCAAGTATTTAAATCAGATTTAAAGTCATCATTTCCTATATAGTGTTGTGGATCTATAGGACGATATTTTTCTGTAAGTAAAGTGTGTTGTTTTAACATATTATATAATATACGAAAGGCCCCTTGCGGGGCCTAACTATTTTACATAAGTCCTGCCATAGGGTTGACTTCTTCTTCTTTATTATCTTTTGTTTTATAAACAACAGATTCAGTTGTAAGAATAGTACCAGCAATAGAAGCTGCATTTTCTAAAGCAATTCTAGTTACTTTTTTAGGGTCAATAATTCCCGCTTTTTTAAAGTCAATAGTTTCTAGAGTTTTATAATCTAAACCTGCCCAGTAACCATTACCAGAATCAATTAATTTAGAAGCAGTATAACGAACGTCATTTTCTTCGTGACCAGCATTTGTAAGGATTTTTAAGAAAGGTTCTTGAATGGCTTGTGCAACGATTCGTCTTCCTATAGCTTTATCATCACTTCCATTAATATCTATATTTTGAGAAGCATATAATAATGCAGTACCTCCCCCAATTAAAATACCTTCATCTAAAGCAGCTTTAGTAGCAAATAAGGCATCCTCAACTCTATCTTTCTTTTCTTTAATTTCAAGTTCAGAATTACCACCTACATTAATAATAGCAACTCCACCTACTAATTTACCTAAACGTTCTTGAAGTTTTTCTTTTTCAAATGCTGAAGATTGGTTATCTAAGGCAAATTTAATTTCTTCGATTCTTTCCTCAATATTACTTGGGTCACCAAATCCATCAACTACAGTTGTAGTATCTTTACCAATTGTTACTTTTCGAGCACTTCCTAAGAACTCATTAAACATAACAGGAGTCATTTTATCTAATTTATGACCTTTGTCTTTAGAAATTACTTGACCACCTGTAACAATAGCTAAATCTTCAAGAGCCATAGTTCGTCTGTCTCCAAATTCTGGGGCTTTAACAGCACAAACTTTGATAATACCTCTCATTTTATTTACAATAAGGGTAGCTAATGCTTCCCCATCAAGGTCTTCAGCTACAATAAGTAGAGATTTATCTTCACTACTAACTTTATTCAAAACATTAAGTAATGAATTTGCTGTAGAAATTCTATTATTTACTATTAAAATATAAGGATTATCTAAAACAGTAGTCATTGTATTATTGTCTGTAACAAAATAAGGAGATTTATAACCTCTTTCAAATTGCATACCTTCAACAACTTCTAAACTAGTTTCTCCAGTTTTAGATTCTTCAATAGTAACAATACCTTCTCTACCTACTTTATCAATAGCATTTGAAATTAAATTTCCAATTTCAGGATCATTATTACCTGAGATAGTAGCTACTTCTTTAATTTGAGAATCTTCTGTAACATCTTCTGAAAATGATTTTAGGGTTTCTTTTACTGTTAAAACAGCTTCATCAATCCCTTTCTTAATTTCAATTGGGTTAGAACCATTACTAATTTTATTAATGCCCTGTTCTAAAATAGCGTGAGCAAGAATAGTTGATGTTGTTGTACCATCTCCAACTTCATTAGCAGATTTAATTGATACTTTTTTAGCTAACTCAGCTCCAATAGATTCTACGGGATCTTCTAATTCATCAAAAGCTTTAGCTACTGTTACACCATCTTTTGTAACCTTAAGATTACCATAATCTTCTTTAATCAAAACTGTTCTACCTGCTGGGCCTAATGTTGAACCAACACTTTTACTTAGTTTACTAACCCCTTCTAAAAGCTTTGCTTTTAGTTCTTTACCGAATATTGTTTCTGTCATCTTACTCTTCTTTTAAAATTCCTAAAATATCTGTACTTCTACAAATTAAATATTCTTCTGTACCTAAAGTAACTTTAGAGGCACCCATTTTTGGAATAAAAACTTTATCACCAACTTCAATATGAGTTGGGTTGCAATATACTCCTGTGTGGAAGTTAAACATTGGCCCTATATCTACTACTTCAGCTATTTCAGGTTTTTCATCCCCCATATCTGGGATGATAATGTTTCCTGCTAATTGTTCTTCGTATTCAATAACTTTTAGGACTGTATGTCCATTTACTGCTTTAATTGTCGCCATTTATAATTGATTTTTTTAGATTTTCTAATTTATTAAAATATTGCTTTTGAAATTCATTTAAAGTATAAGATTTATCTTCTAGAAGTTGAAGACGAGCTGCTTTCATACAAGCCCCGCTTAACCTAGAATAATATCCTAATACTTTTTCTTTCCCATTATCTTCATTTACTTGTATTAAATTGTAGCTACTTTCATCTACTACAATATAAAAAGGGTCTAATAATGGGTCTTTAATGAATGTGGATTTGGTTGTACCTTTTGGTCTACCTTTCATAACTTTTGTTGACATAAACTATTTATTTAAATTTAATTTTTATTTGTAAAACCTGTTTCTAGGGCGAGAACTTGTATTTAGCTAATTTTCAAAGTTTTTAATTCTGAACCTTTAGCAAAAGGAATAGTGATTTTAAGTAAGCCATACTTGAATTCTGCATTAGCTTTACTTAAATCAAATTTAGAATCAATCTTCCAACCTAAATTGAAAGAGCGTTTTGCAATACCTCTGTGAATATAATCTACCTCCATGTCTTCTTGTTTAGACTTGTCGTAGTTAATTCTTAAAATATTGTCTTGGGTTTGAATAGAGATGTCCTCTTTTGCCACGCCGGTTGCTGCTACATCAAATACCAAGTGGGTATCAGTTGTATAGATATCTACGGGATGTGGAACTTTGGATTCTGCCAACGGTAAGTAATTGCTGGCATCTTGGAAAAAATTTCTAACTAAAATGTCGAACGGATTTCGTTCATAAAATAATGTACTCATATCATTTAAAATTTATGTGGCCTAAGCTCACGGTTTAACAAAAAATTAAAACTTACTCGCCCTAGAGTCAAGGTTTTAATGTTTCTTATAAATATTAAGAATTTCTTTCTCATTGCTGTCTTACCATATAATATTTAACAAAACAATCATCAGATTGAAATTCTATTTTAGCTAATCCTTGGTTACTTATTTGGATTGTACCTTTACTACCTTTATTTGCTGATAGTATTTCTCTGAATATTGTAGCTGAAAAGGGTAGTAGTTCATTACCTGAATTGATAATATTTACTAATTCTGTAAATTTAACTTTATTAGCATGTTGTGTTCTTTCTCCTAATACTAATTCTACAACATTTTCTCCTTGAGGAGTTACAGTTGTATTTAAAGTAAATTGAGCTGTTTTTTCTAAAGCATTATGTGCTTTAATAAAATTATTAATAAATTCATCATTTATTTCCCAAGTAAAATCATAATCAATTTCATTTACAGTAGGTACTTTTTCAATAACATCTAATTCTCCTAAGTGATAATTTAAATCAAATTTATTATCACTAATTTTTAATTTTGTAGGAAGCCCTGTTTCATGCGTTATTAACTCTAATACAACATCTTCATCAGTAATTGCTAGTAACCTAAGTAATGAAGTTGTATAACTAATAGGTAAATTAGAATTACCTATATTTAATTTAAAATTAATATTACCTACTGTATCTTTTGTATCAGTAGCAAAATCAATGGATACTTCTTTATTTTGAATATCCCAAACAACTGCTTCACACTTACCTCCTAGGTAATATTTGTTAATACAATCTTGAATGTAGCTTTTTTTCATATGACGTGAATATACGAACTTTTTTTAGGGTAACCAAATTATTTTAAGAGAAAAATTTATTAACATATGGATTAGTATTTAAAGACCATCCTAAATCATCATAAAACCCTTCTAATTTATTTAGTAATATACTATCAAAAACTTTTTCTTTATCAGCAAATTTATCTAAAAATTCTTCAATTTTAGAGGGCATATCAAAATCAAGATATGCTAAGGCTTCTATTTGATAAGGGTTCTTTTTTAAATAAATCCATTTTATTTTATCACCTTGAACAATAGTACTATGGCTTTTATCTAACTTCCAATATTTTAATAAATCATTATATCTTATAGTAGCTCTTACTGCTGCTGGGGCTCCTTTTCTGATAACTGTAAACATTTCTCCTCCTAAAGGTTTTCTTTCTATATATTTGTTTAAAGTTTTAACCCCAGTAGGATTACCTAAAGATGCTACAGGCATAGAAGTTAATATTTTCTTTTTAAAATCAAGAATTCGTTGGTCTATTTCTTCTTTTTTAGTTCCCTTTAAAACATCTTCTAATGCTTTTTTAAAGAAATTTCCAAACAATTTAGGAAAATTGGATTTTTTATATTCTAATCCTTTAACATCAAGTGATTCTTTTACAATACCTTCTTGTTTAGTAATCCATTGGGCATAACGTCTAGGAGCTCTAAAATAAGCTGAGCGAATAACACACTCAGTTTTCATTTCTAATCTATGTTCATCAAGATTAAAACATTCCTTAGCTAAAATATTATAATGCTCTGTAATAATATCTTGATATTTTAGAGCTATTTTTTCTAACTTTTCATCTTTCTCTTCATTTGGGAGTGATTCAAAATTAGGATACAAATGTTTTAAAAGGGGTCCAGCATTGAAATAATTAGAGTCCGTATCAACATAGGCACAAAAATTAATATCACCTTCATCACAAATAAACCACGGTGTATCTTCTAAATGTTTCATTAATAATCTTTATATGATTTTTCTTCTACTAAACCTGATCCAGTCAGAATATTAATTAACTTTTTAACTTCAGATCTTTTATCATTAGTAATATACACAGAACGAGCCAGTTCTACAAATTCTTTATCAAATCTCTTTTCACGTTCACAATCTCTAATCCAATCTTCTATATCCCAAAGTTGTCCATTTATTCTGGCTAATTCGAGATAATGATTTTGTAAGTCACTATCATGGTTTTCAAATAATTCTACAACTAAAGGATTTAAAGTTTCAAATTCTTTTTTAATATTAACTAATTTTTCCTCATCTTCAATTCTAAGTAATTTTAACTCTAAAATTGAAATTTTGTCTAATAACTCTCCGTTTGATACTTCTATTTTCATATAGATTGTGCTATTAATGTTTTAAATTTTGTTGTTGACCACCCATGATCTCTATTTAAATAAGCAATAGGGATATTTAAATCGTAACCTGTAAAATCAGTTCTCCCTCTATAATCATCTCCTAAAAACCTAACATCAGGGTTAATAAATTTAAGTAAATTATATAAATCTATTTCTAATTTATAAGTTTCTACTCTATCTATTTGTTTTAAAGATTGTAATAATTCTACTCTTTCTTTAACTGAAAGTATAGGTTTTAATTTATTTGGTCTTTCAATTGAAGGGTCTTCATGAAGTAATACTACAACGTATCTACAAACACTTCTCATTTGATTAAACATATCAATATAACCTGGGTGGATTACATCAAAATTCCCCGCTATTACTCCTGTGTTGTATAATTTGTAAGCTTCCATAATTAAAATGCTGCGTCTTCTCCTGGGACTTGTTGTATACCAAGGTCTAATTCACCTTTTGAATTATATAAAGGGTCTGGGGATTTAATTTCAAATTTATCGCTTTTGATATTAAATTTTCCCCCTTGTTTTAACATTTTTCGAAAGAATTTTTCTTGTTTTTCATCCCAAGATTCACTTAAATTAATTAAGTCTTCTTTTTCAATGTCTCTTCCAACTAATTTTTTATTTACCCAAACGTAAGTTCCGGTTCTTAATGATTGTGGTTTTAGTGCCATATTTAATTTCTTTTATAATCGTCTTCTATTCTTACAATATCATCTTCTCCAAAATATTCTCCAGTTTGTACTTCAATAAATTGTACTAATTCATCAGTTTCATTCCAAGCTCTATGTTTAGCTCCTAAAGGTATTTTTATAGATTGTCCTGGACCTCTAAATAATTTTTCATCATCTAAAATAATGGTTAAAGTCCCTTTAACTACAGTCCAAGTTTCTTTTCTTTTAGTATGGTATTGATATGATAATCTAGATTCAGGAGCTACTGATATTCTTTTTACCTTACATTCAGGGGAATCTAATAATACCTCATACATCCCCCAAGGTCTACTTTCTACTTCGTATTTCATAATGTTAATTCTCCTCTAATTACTTTGTTCATATGTCTATTAGCTGCTAATGCAGATTCTTGAATAATTCTTTGACCTGATAGTGTAATTGATTCACTTAAAATAACATTTCCATATCTAAACGAACCTAATGCTGTTGCTCCATATAATGAGTTCAGCAAAATTTTCATAGTATATTGTTTTAAATGAAACCCAGCACCTGCTTCGTCATCACCTGCTTTATATGCTTTTTTCATTTGATTTTTATACAATACACGTTCATCAAACCATTTATCTAATATAGTAGATAATACTGATTTTTGGTCAGTTCTATAGAAAACACCGTTTGCTGATATTGCAAAGTTATTTTGTTTAATCATAGCTATTAATCTACCTACATTAACTCTAGCCCTTTTTCTATCAGCATTTTCAACAATTAATTCTTCTTCTGGGTCTCTATTTCTTAAATCATTTAAACCATATCTGCAATTAAATACTTCTTTACCTGCTATTTCAACTTTTTCATCTTCTACTATAATACGTCCTGCTAATGTTTCTTTACCAATGTTTAAGGACATAATAATTGAAGGGTATAGTGAAGTTAAATCTTCATCAAACATATATTTGAATATCCCAGCTTTAGGGCAAAAAAGGTATCCTCCCGCATAATTCTTTTTAGTAATAGGGTTTCTATCACGTGAAGGAGGGATTATATTTTGGGACAAAAGATAAGCTGAGATAGCACCATCGTGAATTTTAGATGAAGCATAAACTTCTTGATATCTAATTTTGCCTTTATGGGCTAGATTTTTAGTTAAAGCTAAATATTGTAATTTTTCATCTAATGCCTTTAAAATTTCAACATCTCGAAAGTTATACTGAATAAATGTTTGGATATCATCTTCAAATAATCTATCTAAACTTCCATCATATTCAATTTTTTGTATATCAGCGTATTTTTCTCCAATAGCATCTAATTTGTAACTAGGTTCATCAGCCCAACTAAACTTTTTATGTAAACGCATATAATCAAGAGATTCAACACCTGCTATATCAACATACATATCTTTTTTATACCAATAATCTCCTTTAGATTTGGCATCATCTACTATTCCTATAGGAGATAAACGTTTAGCTTCATCAGGACCTAATATAAAACACATTCTATAATAAAGGTAAGGAATATCAAAATAATCACTATTCCACCCTGTTACTATATTAGGTTGTATTTCTTCCCATTTATATAAAAATTTATCTAATAAATCTTCTTCATGTCTAACTGGGATAATTTCTTTATTTCTAGCTTTAGTTCTTTTTAATTGGCCTTTTTCGTCTAAAATTAGAATCCCCCATTGGTCTGCTTGTTTATCATACCAAGCTATTGAAGTAACTTTTTTAGGGGCAGAAGCTATATAATCAACTGTAAGAGCATCACCCATTTCAGTCTCAATATCAAAAAATAATTCTTTATGGGTTTTTGAAGGTTCATCATTAATTCCATATTTTTCAATAAGAAATTTTTGATGAGCAGCTATATCGTGAAAATGTAATGAAGGATCATTTTTATTCCAATCTCTATCAGCTTTACATAATAATTCTCCTTTTAGACCTTTATATTTAGCTTTACTAGAGTCACATTCTTTATATGGAACGTTAAACCATTCTTCTGTATGGTATCCGTTATCATCCCACAAATGAATTAAATGCTTATTGTTTCCCTTACCTTGGGCAAATATTGATTTATACATAACTTGAATATAATAACCTTTTTGATTAAATCCAACCTATTTTAATAGGTTTTTGAATTATAATCTTCATCTTCTGTTTTAGGTCTTACTCTAAAATTACCCCCACCAAAACCTTTTTTAGAATTTTCTAACATTTTATCATAATGTTCTCCGTCATTACCGTTTTGTCCCACTATGTCCATTCTCCTTTCGTCATCTTCATTGTAGTTGGCTAAGGGATCTGGTTTTACTTCTTCTGGGTCAACAACTTCAATATCTTCTAAATCAGGTAGATCATTAGGGTCGGCTTCTAAATCATCCCACTCCAAAAAATCGTTTTCAAGTTCTCCATATAAATTTTCTTTTCTTTTTGGGTATGCTTTTTCAAATGCAAAGTTTGCTGCAACTACCAAAGATATAGCTAAGGGATCAAATACAAAGATAATAATTAATAATAACCAATTAATAATTTTATCCATTGGGGTACCTGTAAGTCCTGATAGATATTGGAGTGGTCCTAATTCACCAGCGACTTCAGTATTATTATCTAGTTCTAAGATTTGTAGTTGAAATTTTTGTAAACTGTCGGCTGCTATTGTTCTTTTTTCTTGAACAGCTTTTCTGTTTTCCTCTTCAACGGTAATACGGTTTTGAGCCAAACGTAATTCAGCAGTGGATACTGTGGATCTAAGACCGCCCACAGCCGATGTGTCCCGTACTTGGATTGAGGTTGCCTTAGCATTACTGAGAGTGCTAATATTGTTAGAAATTCTTTCAAGTTCTTTATCATATCTATCTACGTCTTTTTGATAAAAATCTGCTTTTTGTTGTATAAAAGATTTTTCATTTTCTACTACTGAAAGTTTAGAATAGGTTTCTTGATAAGCAGCAGATAAAAATCCATAAATACCCATAGAGGTAATTAATACTAATACAATACAAGCAATAGATAGGTAAGTTCGTAATACTTTATTTATACTACTCCAATATTGATAAAGTAAAGATGCTATAACTAATTTAGCTACTTCTAATGAACCTGCCATTATAATTACCTCAAAAGAAGCACCAGCAAATAATTTGCTTAAGCCGCTAACTGAATAGAAAGCGGCCGAAGCAGATACTGACAGGGCAGAAGTAGCTATAATAAAAGGAAATATTCCTTTTTTAATATTTTTTAGAAAGTTCTTCATCAGTAAAAAACTGTTTTAGATCTGGTTTAAAATAATTTATAGATTTCATGACTTTCTTATCACGTGTTCTATAGACAATATACCTTCCTTCAGCGACTTTTTCATAATGACAGGCTTCACCTTGTTCCTCACTTCTTTTGCTGACAGTGAGTATGGCTTCTTCTTCAGTTTTACAAGCTTTTGACATATTACTTGCTTGTACTTCTTGATAAGCGGGCCATATCTTATCCTTAAGACCATGAAGCATAACACCGTTCCCAATGGAAACATAAGTAATGTCGCACAAAGCATCCAGAACTTCCACGATGTCTCCTCGCTCGCAAGCTTGTTTATATTCTTCCAGTTCTTCGAGGACAAAGTCATAGACAAACTGCCATTCTTTCTTTTCTGGGATTGTCGGTTCATAATTATTTGGTTTGTTAAAAGTAGCATTAAATTCTTCTACTTCATTTACAAATGGAACATTTGATTTATTCATAACTTATTCTTCTATTTTTGTTAATATATTGTTACTTAAATAATGATTTAAGTTTTTAAATATGGGCATATTTTCATTTATATAAATTTTATCTTTAGGATAAAATATTGTAGTAGCCTTTTCTTCAGTATTTGTGTATACTAATTTCTTATTAACAAGATACGTCCCCCCAGTTATTTTTCCAACCAAAGCATCAGGAAGAGGTGGGGGTGGAGTATTTACTTTATAAGGAAATATTTTATTTAGTTTTGCTCTTCTAGAATTACAACCACAATCTTCTTTTCCTGCCATTTTAGCTACAGAATCTGCTAATTTGTCTAATCCAGTTGCGTTTGTTATTTTAGCAATAGTATCTCCTAATCCTTTAGATTCTTCTTTTGGGTCAAAATTTTCCATATAATTACTCTTTATTTTGTAAATAGTTTTGTATTGCTGGGGAATCAAATGTTTCCCAAGGATATATAAGCCATTCGTTACCTTCGTGTAACTTACCATAAATATCAGGAGTAAAACACGATGTGTGGGGTTTGTGGAATAACACAGCTGTGTATTGACCAGGCATTTTACTTAAAGTAACCCCACTATCACAAATATCATCTACAACTAAAGTATGTTTACCTATAGTTTCTACCATAGGTAAATTTAATTTATGAGAAATATATACTGCTGGGATTAAACCTCCTCGTGGAATCCCATATACTGAATCTACTAAAGGTAAATCAAATGGGATTCTTTCACATAAATCTTTAATTATAGATTCTATATCCCACCAACTAACTGAAATTTTGTTATTATCTATTTTTAACATTATATTGGGTGATTACCATTATTGATTTTAATACTATCGAAAAATTCTTTTCTTGCTTGATTTGTATCATCCATAAACACACCATTAGCTTTAGTTGTAACCATTGAAGCACCTTGATGTTTTACACCTCTACAAGATACACAAGAGTGTGTTGCAACTACAGTTACAATTACACCTTTATTATTTTCACAAATTTTATCTACAGCATTGTGAATAGCAGCCGTAAGTTGTTCTTGAATTGCTCCTCTACGACCAAATAACTCTACAATTCGATTTAGTTTAGAAAGACCAATTACTCGACCTTCTTTTCCTACTACATAACCAATATGAACTACACCTTGAATTGTTTGATGGTGGTGTGAACACATTGAAGTTATTGGAATGTTTCTCTCAATTACAATTCCATCGTAACCATCAGATGGGAATGAGGTAATCTCACTCATAGCTGTGTAACGACCTTCCCAAAGATCATTTACATAAGCTTTAGCTACTCGCATTGGAGTTTCCATTGAATTAGGATCATTTTCCCAATCACAACCTAAAGCAGTAAGGAACTTAGCATAATGCTTTGCAGCTGCTTTAATCATTTTTTGTTTTTCCCGATCTGTAAAAGGGAATCCTGGGGCAACCCCATTTGCATAACCTACAGGGACTGATTCTAAATCAGTATGGCTTTTTCTACGTTTGTTTTCCATTTATATAATCTTCTAACTTATCTAATAAAACTAATACTTCATCCGGCTCCATTGTTACAGCACAACAGGTGTGGACATTATCCTTTATTTCCCCTAATATACGAAGGGCTTCTTCCTTAGACACATCTTTCTGTATTAAAAGCCATGATATGTGCACGGCCAGTAAATCTCCAACCTCTATCTCTTACAAAGTTCATTACCGGGCCATAGCTTTCAAATAATGATTCTCTATCATCTCCTGCAGGCATTGCCCAAACTTTATGGTTTGGTATTTCTAGATCTTTTAAGAACTCTTCTACCTCTCCAACCATAGTTAAATCTTTATCTAAAACTGGTTTGATATGATAGTCATTATGGTATTCGATAGATTGCTTGATAGCTTCTTTATTTAGACGAAGCTTGTTATGCTGTTTAATCATTTTTTCGTCTGTAATAGCCCCTTGAGGAGTTTCTACTCCTAGTACTGGCACGCTATTGCTAAACTTAGGGCTGATAGAAAGTAAATCAATAGGATAGTCTGTGGGTAGGAAATGACTTCCTTCAGTTTCGATAGTAATGAATATATTTCTTTCATGAGCAAAATGTGTTAATTCGTTAACTAAAGCTGGATGCATTGTTGGACTTCCACCTGTTAGCATCATTTCTTTAATATGTGGATTTTCATCGTACATATCAATAATATCCTGGAAGCAGTATTTACCTTTCTCCGGATGAATACTGGTATACCAAGAATCGCACCATCCTCCTTCCCCAAAGTAGCATCTATGAGTACACCCAGAAGTTCTAATTACAATTGTAGGGTATCCTTGGCGACTTCCTTCAGATTGAACAGCTGTATAAAGTTCTAATACTGGAAGGATTTTGTTATAATCTTCTATTCTTTTAAGGGACATAAATTGCTGTATTTTTTTCGTGTTCTCTAAATTCTACTTTTGCTACTTTTACCCTTCCATTTGTTTCTTCTTGAATAAAAGGATTAACTTTGCTATAAATAAATTCAGCAAATCGTTCGGCTCCAGTTGCTGGGATTACTCTTACTTGGGCTACTCCTGCTCCATCCATTTCTTTAAAAGCATTAATAAAAGGATCATCTTCGGCAACTATTAAAGTATGATCTAAAAGCCATTCAAACCAAGCTTTTGGATTCATACCATCGATAGTTCCTTTAGCACGTTTCATACCGCCAAAATCCCAAACCCAGTTTCTTTCATCTAGGTCTCCTTCGAACCACATTTTAACTGAAGTTCCATATCCGTGTAAGAATCGGCAGTGGGTATCTTCTGCTTTCCATTGACGGAAGACTGTGGAGAACCCATCAAATATTTTTGTTGATTGAAATTTACCCATTTTTAATTAAATTTTTTATATCCTTGAATATAATGATCTTTTGGGTTAACTCCAACTGTTCTTGAAAGTTCTTTATCTCCATCTACTAAAACTACTGTAGGAATATTTCGAATTCCATATTGAGCAGTTATTTCAGTTTCATTATCAACATCAATTTTTTGAACTGGGATTCCTTCTTGAGAGACTTGTTCCATAATAGGACCCAATTGACGACAGGGGCCGCACCATGCGGCACTAAAATACAAATATTTCATTTTTTATTTATTAAATTATACTAATTCTTCAATTATACCAACGGATTCACTTAAAACAAGAAAAGTAACTGCCCACCCTAAACTAAAAGGAAGAGCAACATATCCTACCATTCTTATTCCTGATTTAATAAATGAAATCATTTGGTGTTTTTTAGGATCCGGAAGTTTAGATAGATCCTTTTTAGTGGTTTTTACTTTTGTATCTGAATACATCCATGATTCTTTTTTCATAACTTAAGCTACATTTGTGGTCCAGTTGCCATCCAAAACATAGCTATTAGAACCTTTTTTAATACTATAAACTTTTTCTTTTAGATACTGCCACTGTTTTGGAGTAGCAGAGTATGGATGTACGCCGTCTACGTATCCGGTAATCCAATCTATGAATTGTTTTTCTTCCATGTTTGTTTTAATTTAGTTAACCGAGGAGGGACTCGAACCCCCGTCTTTTCTGACCCTATTGCTTTTCACGATCGAATGTATTATGCGTTAGGTTAAGCCAGAATCCTCTGCCTACTGAGGTACTCGGTAATTTTCTTATGCTACGTGGTCGGCTAGTACCTTCTCAA
>Ga0208795_1000441_pt1 | contig 20329 bp, 27 predicted proteins | sample CB_VirMetaG_6_FD_184541 | JGI IMG/M metagenome (GOLD analysis project Ga0208795, IMG submission 184541) | Freshwater to marine saline gradient viral communities from Chesapeake Bay - CB_1508_2 Viral MetaG (SPAdes) (version 4) | ecosystem: Environmental > Aquatic > Marine > Coastal | place: USA... | reverse complement strand
CTTTATCTTTTGCCCCTTGCCCCATTATTTATATTATTCTAAATTAAATTTTTTTATAATCATCTATATTCTTTTTTAGTAGCGGAGACGCCCTTTTAAGTGAGAAGAAAATTTAAAGTTTTGTTTTTTTTGTCCGCCTACTGCCCCCGCTTTTTTTAGTGCGTGGTCTACTACTGCTTCCGCTACCCCCCCTAAACCGACAGGGACACTATTTTTAGCGATGTGTCTTGCTATTGCTACTTTATCGTGTTCCTGAATTAACGCTGGAGAACTGCCCATTATTTATATTATTCTAAATTAAATTTATTTTTATAATCTTCTATATTCTTTTTTAGTGTTGTATTATTGCCCCATAAAATAAATCTTGATAAAGTTGCTGCCCTGAGGGGGTCGTTATAAAATTGTTTTTCATTAACCTCGTGCCTTGCTATGTATGCTTTACGAATATCTTTTCTGCCGTGGTCAATATAAGTGCCTATTTTTGGATTTTTTTGACCGAAGTGAACTATTTTATCTTTTTTATCTTTATCAGAAAATATTGCCATTAATCTTTTATCTTTGTTTGATTTTTTAATTACGAGTTTCATAATATAAATAAAATATTTTTAATCTCTAATATCTTCCACAGGATTATCTTCTCTGACTTCTCTTAATGTTTTAATTTTTGGTTGATATACGCCTGTTTCTTTGAGAGTTGTTGCTGGTGCAGTTTCTTCGCTATGTAATGATGTATTTGTTGAGGAACTACCTAATTCACTTAAAATTTCTGCCTCAGTTGCTCCTTCTGGTTTAACCTTTGGTTTTGGATTTTCTCTGAGAGTGCCTGGTGTTCGTTGTCCTTCTACAAGGGGGTCGTCTAAACCTCTCCTCTCAAATTTCCTTAAAGTGTCTTCTCTTTGTAAACTTGGTTTTGTTGATACAAGTTGAGAACTTAAATTTGTTTCGGGTTCAGGTTCTACTTTTAAAGAAGTATCTACTGGTTGGATAGTGCCACTTAATGAATCTACATCTTCTACTAATCCTCTACCTGTTGGCAGTTCTTGTGCTTCTTGTGTTCTATTTACTAAATCAAGTGTAGCCTGTAATGTTTGCTCTCTTTCTCTATCTGTTATTGCCCTTTCTGCATCTACTGCCCTTTGATTTTGTATTTTAAATCTTTCATTTTCTGCTCTTTGAGTATTTTCTAATCTTTGTGCTGCTAATTGTTCTAATGCTAATTGTTGTTGGTTTTGTAATTGTGCGTGTCTATAAGCGTCATCTCTTGCAACTCTTTCCCGAACATCTCGTATTTGTGCTTCTAATTTTCTTTGTTCTAATTGCTCCCTTTGACCTGCTCTAATATTTGCTTGTCCTTGATTATATTGTGCAATTTGCTGGTCTGCCGCTATTCTATTTTGACCTGAAATAAATTCTGTTTGCCTTCGTAAATCACCTAATTGTAATCTTCTTTCATTCGCTATAAATTCTCTTTGCTGACGAAAATCTTCTAATTCTAAAAATCTATCTTGTTGTGCTAATTTTCTACGTCTTTCTTCTGCTTCTACTTCTATCTGTGTTTGAGATTTCTGTGGTTCTGCAGGTTTAGTTTCTTTCTGCTTTTTTCCACGACCCCCTGCTCTGCGACCTTTAACTATTCCTTTAAGTAGTGCCTTTTCACCTGCAGTAATTTTTTTATTTCTTAATCTTTGTAATTCTAATAATTTTAATCTACTCAATTCTGCATCTTCATAACGAGAAAGCACACTTCTTAAATTAGGATTTAGTCTTATTACATTGCTAGCAGATTGCTGTTGTAAGTGTTGTATTCTTCTATTTCTTTCTGCATCAAATATATTATCGGCCATTATAATAAGTTTAAACAAAATAATAAATTCCTATCAAAGAAATATATTTATTAGATGCCTTTTAAGTTTAACGAAGAATTATGGAATTACGGCCGAAAAATTGAGGATGAAGTATTACCTATTGCAAACAAATTATTTGATTGCAATTTTAAAAGAAACGAGAATGATATTTATGATATTTTAGATTTTAAAGATGATGATAAAAAAATTATCGTAGAAGTTAAAGGGAGAAAAATTCCATCAGATAAATATACTGATACTATTATTACTGCAAATAAAATTACAGAAGGTTATCATAAAATAGATGAAGGTTATAAAGTATATTTTATATTCGTATTTACAGATAAGATGTTTCAGTATGAATTATTAGAGGATAGTGAATTTCAGTGCAGATTCACGGGGACTAATTGCATTAAGCATTATTTAATTCCTGTTGCAGATTTACAAGAGATTACAGAAGATAATTAAGGTTCTTCTGCAGATTGTATTTCTTCTGCAGATTGTATTTCTCTAATTTCCATCTCTGATTTAGTGCGACTTGCTTCGGTAGAATAAGGATTTTTATAAGGTTTAATTTCTTTAAGGCCGTTGCAGATAATTGGTTTGCGCACATTAGGATATTTGTCCTCAAACTTTTTATTAAACATCTGTATGATATCTAAATCTATATTAGGGGAACTTTCTAATAAATTATCGTATTCGCTACGGCATACTTTTAAGAAATCTCTACAAGGTTTTCTTTTGGCATCTTGTAATGATAATTCTATCTCAATAGTTCTACTTAATTTGCTCCACGATAATGCCGCTATTCTATGACCTTCATAAATTTCTGCATATTTTAAAAAAGCAAGTAAGGTGCCCATAATCCCTGCAAAAATATTTAATGAACCGACCGCTGCACTAAAACCTTGTTTATAATTATCTGGAACATAACTATCGGCGGCAAAATTTGCAGTGCCTGTAAGAGTTGATAAAATAATTATAGGCACTTGTAGATGATGATATTTCTTTTTATATTTTCTTGTAGAGAAATTATGCAGATAGGCATAACACATACTAATCTCGCCCCATTCACTTAAAAGATCTTCTATTTCATCACTCCATTCCTCAATATTATCAGGTAAAGGTCGTGGTGTATATACACTCATTATAAGTTATTTTAATAAAAAAAATTCCTAATCTAATTTTATACCGAAGGTAATCTGCGATATAATGGTTGATTTAATAGTTGTTGCAGCGATAACTAAAAACGAAGATTATATAGATAGAGTAATTAGTTCTGTAAGTAATCATAATTTTGATAAAAAATATATTCTTTTAGATGGTGCACCTGATGGAAAATTAAAAACTCATTATGAAAAATATATAAAATACAAAAAGCGGTTAAGGAAACATTATACAGATTTTATAATTATAGAATATGATGAATGTATTTATTACAGAAAAATATTAGAAAAATTCATAAACGAAAATTATGCAAGCGAAGAGGGAGGGGTCGCTAAAAACCTGTTGATAATTCAGGATGATGTATTATTAGATGATTTTAATTTAGAAAAGGTTTTAGAAACAAAAGCAGATTTTAATGAATGCAAAATATTGTATTTCAGAGAAAATAGATTAAGATGTAATCATTGGTTTAATGTAATAGATGATTCACAAGAATTAATAAAAACACACGGATGGAGTGAAAGAGCATATTTAATTACAAAAGAAAATCTTATTGATATACTAAATAATCTGCCACATAAAGGAGGGTGTAAAGGAAAATTCATAGAAATTTATTATAAGAATATGATGCAGCGTAAAACTTGGCGAACTATTACAGATGAAGAACAATTACAATATTGGCAAAAGTGGGGATGTTATGAACATAAAACAATTCATTATAAACATCTCGTTGCAAATAGATAAATCAAAACCCTTTAGGGTGGACTGCACCCTTTTAGGGTGCGTGTTTAAATTTAAAAATAATTTTGTTTTATATAATTATAATGAGTGATAAATTAACGAAGAAAGAATTACAGGCAAAAATCGTAGATTTAGAAAAGGAACTTGATATTTGGAAAAATAAAACACAACTCGCGAGGAATTATAATATTCTCAAAGCAGAAAACGATGCATTAGTTGTGAAAATTCGTAAGAAGCAGGAATATTGGAAGGAATGGGCAAAAGAAGAACAGAGTTCTTAATTAGAAGTTTATAAAATTTGATTTCTATTTAAAAGATAGGTTTGTTATAAAAACAAGATAATAATGAGTGTCAACAAACAATTAAGGGAAACTATTGATGAACTATCTTATGAGAATGATGAAATCAATAGAAACTGGGCAGAAGATAATGAACGGAATGGCGATATCATATCTGCACAACAAGAACAAATAGAAAAATTAAAAGAAGAGAATGAATTATTAAAAAATTGTGATATTATGCAATATTCATATTTAGTTCAGGGTGAAAACAAATTACTGAAAGAATGGCAAGATATGAAGAATGAATTAGGATGGTATAAAGAACACGTGGAAATTTTAGAAAAACAATTAGATAGAAGAGATTAGTTTAGTGCCATTAACAAAATAAATCTTCACTTATATTAGGCGATGTAATGTGCAACTGATTAAAATTTTTATGCAACATCTTATCAGGGTCTGCAGTTGTATCCACGAATAAAAAATCGTGCTTTTTATTAAATACGTATCTTAATGTATCTATATATTCTTTTTTGGGTAATAAAATCACTTCATCAAAAAGCGATTCTGTTTCTTTCTTATGCAAATTCTTGTAGAAAATTATGTGCGAGGCAGTTTTACGGAGTTTGGTATCAATTTTATTGTATGCTTGGGATGTGGCAATTATGGAGACAGAACCTCCTGCCCCTGCAAGATGCCGTCTATTAAAAAATATCTTTTGTATTAAATTTTCTATTGCACCTTTACCTTTGCCACGAATATCTGCAATAACATCATCAAGCACAAAAAGCACTTTATCTCCACTATCTTTAATTTCTTCTAATACGCCTGTAATATTATCAAAAGTCGCTTCCTCAAATTTTTGGTCATCAGGGATAAGCTCAAAAGGGTCATCTTTCATAGTTATTAAAGATGGGCTCCATAAATATACTCTATCAAACTTACGATTGAATGCCTTGCCCTGTTTACAGATTAATGATAATATTAATGTTGTTTTGCCCATTCCTGGCTTGCCTATAATTAACATAGCGAATCCTCCTCTTTGTGGCAGAGGTTTAGGAATACTATCATCAATATCATCACAGGTGAATTCGTATTTAGAGATATTAATAGGTTTATCATATTCTATTTCTTTAAAGCGAGTAGTCATTATAATATATAATTATTTTTTTTTAAGCAAATCTAAATTTGAGGCCATTATTAGGTGGAGGTTGATATATAATTTCTTCTTGTTCATAATTTTGCAATTCTTTATAAGATTGTGGTTCATCTACATCAGAATATTCTTCTTCTGTTTCGGGTTCGGGAGGTGGTTTTATTTTTTGCTTACGAGGTTTAGGTCTTGCCGAAACCGAGGGGGGTTCATAATATTCTTGTGCGTGTTGCTGGGGGTCTTGCCACTGCATTGCACCTGATGGTGTTGGTGGTCCTGCAGTGCCATAGTAATAATAATTATTTACTACTCTTTGATAAGGTTGTTCTGGTGAATCATATATATCTCCTGCAAACCTGTGAACATCCTTAGGTCTTGTAGGATTATGTAAGGGAGTTTCAGTAATTTCAGTTGCTTGTTTTTTCTCTAATCTCTTTTTAACTTCTAATTTTACTTGTTGCTTTTCTTCCTGTATTTCTGCCTTTTTTTCTGCTTCTATTTGTTTTTTAATCTTTAAATTTTCTGCCCTTTTAAGTCTTGCTTTCTCAAAGGCCGCTATCTGTTTTTCACTACGTTGCCTTTTAGGTTTCTTTACATCTTTCACAGGTTTTTCTTCGGGGATTATAATTTCCTCTGTTTCGTTGGGGATTATAATTTCCTCTGCACCTTCGGAGTCGCTTGCAGTATCTTTTAAATCTTCATCTATTTCATTAGTAGATACGTCGTCATCTCCTCCTCTTTCTATTGCCTTTGCTTTTAATTCTGCTAATGTCTTTTCATCTAAATCTTCCATCTTTATGCATTATTGTAGAAAAAAATTTAAGTAATTTAAACTTTTTAAAGTTTAAATAAGCATCAAAAAATAATTATATAAAATATATAATGGATTTAATTAAAATTGAGATAGAGCAATTAAAGCAACAGGTAGAAATTCTTGATGCAATTTTTGATGAATGCAATGAAGCAAGCGAGAGCAGAGTAAGTTTTTGTGATAAATTAAAAATATCTATACAAGAATATTATGAAAGTATTTTACATAAACTTGGATACTGCAACAGAAAGGAGGAATAAGTTTAAGGACAAGAATTTTACAAGATGGAAAGCGACTGGTAGAGAGGAAGTGCCTGATTATATTTGCAGTAAGATGGTTAGTCGGTATAATTTTGGAAAAGATGCACACCTTGCAAGATGTGCTTGTTGGTTAAGTCATACTACATTATTGGAGCACATAGTAGAAAATAAATTAGATGATGTTTTAATTATAGAAGATGATGCAATACAAGTGAATGAATTGCCAAAAGAATATCCACAAGATAGCATTACTTATGTAGGTGGATTTGTTTATAATAAAAAGATGATGGATAGTAAACCTCCTGAAATAAAGCATCAGGTCGGTATAAATTTATGTCCAGATAATTTAAGAATATTAGGAACACTTGCTTATATTGTGCCAAAGTGGCAAATTGCATTACACATTCTCAATAGAATTTATAGTGAAAACAGATACAAAGCAATTGATATTATGATGGGCAATATCGGTATCAAACAATATTATAATTATCCTGCAAGTTTTAGAGAAGAAGGAAGTGCTTCACAAATTTCAGTAAAAAATAAACAAAATAAAATTCAGACTGAAAATTACGAGTTTATAAATTTAAATAAATATAATAGTAAGTAATAATGGGCAGTATAACAGGTCTTAGAAAAGGTGCCTTTACGAGTATTGATAATTCAGGTGAAATAAGATTAGGGAATACTTTAAACTCTGGCACTGCAGGACAAGCATTAGTATCAGGTGGGCCTAATGCACCTGCAAGATGGGATATTCATACAGGCACAATAAATCCACTTACTATGGGCAGTAATGTATCATTATTATCAGGTAATCCTTCTTTTGATGGCAGTATTGCAGATACTTTAAATTCAGTAGATACAACTTATACTGCAGGGAATGGTATACAAATTTCAGGGAGTAATAATATACAGACTAAAACTGATAATCAAACTATAAGAGATTCAGGTGGAGGATCGGGCAATCAATTAGAAGTCATTAAAGTGCCTAATGATTTAACTTTTACAGGTTATGCAACAGGGACTTTTAATGGTTCGGCACCTTTAACAATTAATTTAGTGAATACTGAATACACAGCAGGAGATGGTATAGTCATAGGAGGAACAACAATAGAAGCAAACATAGATGAAGATACAATAGATTTTAATGCCGGCACTATGGAAGTGCAGAAAGTGCCGAATGCCTTAAGTGCAGGAACTAATTTAAGTTTTTCATCTGGCACTACTTCTGATGGTTCATCTGCAAGAACAATTAATCTTAATGCAAGTTTAACAAGCATAGATAGTATTACTATGACTTCTACTCCTTCGGCAGGTGGAACTTCTCTAACTGGTAATAACTATCCAGCAGCAGGATATCAAACTCCTATGACTTATTTTAATTTATTAAGTAGCACAAATATAGTTAGTCCTTATTTCTTACACGATGTTTATGACCCCTTATCCGCTGACAGCGATGCTTTAACTACAATTCACACAGAGATATTTAGTGGTAATCTTAAAAATAGTTTTACCGCACAATCAACGAGTTGTTGTATAGAGTTATTAATTTATAATTTTAGTATAACAGGTAATAAGTATATGTATATACAATTAGGAGATAATAAGTTAGTGGAGTGGAGTATAGGGGCAACCGCAGATGGAGGAGGGGTCGCCACAGGTAGCAGAAGCACAAACCGAACTATGAATTACACTGATGAAACTGATAAATTACCCGTGAGTCAAACGTGGTATTTAAGTGGATTATCAGTTGGGACAAGTTATACGATTAATCCTATGGCGAGAACATCAGGCACTGTTAACTATATTTATGCGGGAGGGTCTTTTCCCGCGTGTATATTAAGGGGTTATTATCTAAATTAGCGTAGCATACTGCCCTCTACCTTTGGTCTATTTAGAATAATAATAAATAAATATCTTATATTATATAATGAAAAAGAATAATTGGATTTTATATTTATTTGAGAATGAAGACAAAACTGAAATCTTTAAAATAATGGAATTTAAAACAATTAAAGATATTGCTTTTGTGCTTGATGTAGAAGCACCGATAATCTCTAATTGGTTTCACGGATTAATTTTGCCACGAGGAATTTTAAAGAATTGTGTTTTACATCAATCAATTGTTCTTTAACGCAGTTTATCCCTTTTTGGGATTTAAACAACTATATTTAAAGATTGCTTTATAATAATTATCAGTAGTATGTATAACTGCAGAATATATCACGATAACCCTCGTGTAGATATTTTAAATATTAATGTGCCTACTCTTAAACAATTGGCAAAAGAATTAGATATGACTTATCAACAGGTTGCAGATTTAAATACGAGGAAAGAAAAGAAAAAATATTTACAATTTAAATTTTCACCTAAAATAGAAATTACGAAATTATAAAATTTGTATAATATAAAAAATATAATGCCAGAGAATAATAACAGACAATTATTACAACAAATTATAGAAGAAATCCGTTCACTAAAATCTGCTGTTAGTGAAATTAGAGTAGAAGTAGCAAAATTAAGTCAAATAGAAAGCAAATTAAAAAAGGGCGAGAATTTAGCGACTACTAATGGAGGCTGGTTTTGGTCTTCTTAAACCGAAGGTATACTGCGTTAATCAAAAAATAATATAATTGATTTTTTTTCAGTTTTTAAAACAGGTCTCTGTCTTTCTTCTAAACTTTTTCTACCTCTTTTATTACCTTCATAAGGACAATCAGGTTTTCCGTATGAAGATTCATAATATTTTTTCTTGTATACTTTTTTATGAGGTCTAACTATTGGATTTTTTTTACCTATTCTTACAATCTTCGGCATACCTTGCAGTGCTGGTGTTTGTTCTTTTGTCATTAATCTAAACGATATATTTTATTTTTAAATTAAACTTATGTATGTTATTTTAACAAACTATTTAAAAGATTAAATTTTAATATTAAATATATTAGAATGTCAGCAGTAATAATTCCAGCAAGTCAATATCGTGCTCCGAATGTAAGAATTATCACATACAGAGATATAGATGGTTTGCCTAATGATGAATTACAATTAAATTATCTGAAAAATATATTTAGACAATATAGAGGTCAAACAATAGAAATAGGCAAAAGGCATCCATCTTTAACACAAACTGCAATTATTACTGATAATCAAATTATAGAAGTTCCAGTCAGAGGATTTAATAGTTGGTGGCGTATATTTACACAATTTTTATTTCCTGATAGTGAAGAATGGATTTTTGGTGAATCCTATAATCCTATGGGGCCACCGAGTAATCAGGCACAACTCACTATAATGTCAGCAGATAGAGTAGGGCAATCAAATTACGAACAATTCTTTTTAGATGGCACATCACATTGCGTATTCACTCCTATAATGAATTGGGCAATTGATTTAAGTATGAATGCACAATCAGAAAGCACAAAAAGAAAATATGATGCTAAAACGAAAAAAATACAAAAATTTATTAATGAATTTAATAATGGTGTGCCTACAAAAGATATTCCTCGTATTTGTAATGATTTACAAATCGGTATAGAAATAGATATGCCATCTTCTCTTTTAGATAAAAATACAGAATTCATTAAATTTCGGTCTCAAAAAAAACCTATCAAAATATTTAAATTTATTAATACACGAATTAATCACATAGAACTTAACGAAATTACAAATAAAACTAATTATGAAGAAGTTTCACAAACAGAACTACAAAATATTTATGATAACAATACTGAATTTAAATTATGGAAGGGCGATAGAGAAAGTGGATTATATCAAATAAATACTCTGAATAATGTTTACAAATTAACTGAACAAGAAGGTTATTCTAAGGCAGTTAAAGATTTTTCTGATTTAAATAGATTAGATGAATTTAAGATAGAACATAATGCAAATAAATTACTCTCTAAATATTTACTGAATAATGTTAATCGCCTTAATGCACTTTTAATGAATAGTGATTATAATCCTGGCACAGAAAAATATAGTATTCTACGAGAATATTTAGAGCAAAAAACCTGCGATGGGGAAGAAAAAATTATAGATTTCGTCAATTCATTAAAAAATCTGAATCACATAGATTTAAAAAGTGCATACACAAAAGGCAGCGAATGTTCTTATTATAAAGGTTATCTTGGTAAGATTACTGATTTTAGAAGATGTAATAAAATTATGGGCATCGGCATATACACTATCTATAATATCAAAAATATTCCTCCTCTGCTCAAAAATTTAAAGGTTGTTCACGAAAATAATGCCTATCCTTCACCTGAATTAGAATTTTATAAATCACTCGGTATTACTTTTGATATTTGGGGCGGTTGTTGGGGCAGTAAGACAGATATTACTTTTACTCCCGAGATGTTTAATACAGATGAAAAAGGAATAAAACATTATTGCAAGTGGTATGGTTGCCTTATGAAACTCACAGATAAAGATAGATATAATTTTGATTGCAAAGATATAGAATTTGCTAAATTAAATAATATCTCTGAAAAGTGTGATATAAGATATAATCAATACAAAGGCACAGGTATTATAGAATACAAAAAAGATAAGTGCACACATAGTGCACACATAGCTGCCTTCATTCATAGTTATGCGAGAATAACTATGTTAGAACAACTATTAAAATTTAAAGATATTTCTCAAATAGTTGCAGTTCAGGTTGATGGTATATTTTATACAGGTGATTTAGAAATAAATAAACTATTTCGTAAAAAACCTGGCAAAAGTATAAAAAATATTCACGGATGGGAATATGTAATAAATTGTGAAAACGATAAACCTAAACTGCCTAAAGGTAGAAATCATAATTTAGTAGAAGTTCATACTGGGCCAGGCGGGGCAGGAAAAACTCATAATAATTTAATTGATAAAGGTTTAGTTTCACCCCTGTATGTTGCACCTTCGTGGAAACTTGCAAGAAACAAATCACAAGAATATAATATTGATTGCACAGTATTTCATTATCTATTAACAAAAGACCCCGAGATCTGGACGCACTATTCCAGAAATCATAATACTTTTATCTTTGATGAAATCAGTATGCTTAATGAGGAAGATAAAAATTTTATTCTCAAAAGATTTAAACATCATAAAATTATATTCTGTGGCGATTTAGGTTATCAATTGCCCCCAGTAGAAGGTTATGAATTTCTCTCAAAAGATTTGTTACTGCAGGACTTGCCAATATTTAAACACACAAAAAATTATCGGTGTCAGTGTGCTATTTTAGCAAAGGTTTTAGTGAATTGTAGAAAATTAATAGATAAAGATTTAATTGATATTGATACAAGGAAAATATTACTTGATTTTGGATTTCAGATTCACAAAAAAGAAGATATAGATTATTCTGTTAATGATTTAATTATTACAAAAACTCACAAGAATAAAGATTATTATACAGAAAAATATAGTGCTATGGAAAAATATATTGTAAAAGAAAATACAAGAGATTATAGTAATGGGCAAATAGTAATCGGTAATAAACCTGATGGTGTTAATTGTGAATTACAGCACGCATTCACTATACACAGCATTCAGGGAGAAACCTGTAAAGATATTTTATTTATTGATATTAATAGAATAAAGTGTTTAAGAATGCTCTATACAGCGTTAAGTCGTGCAAAGTTATTTTCTCAAATTAAAATAATAGAATAATATAATTATGTTGGCAGCGTTTAAAGAAACTGATACACCTGCAAGTAGAGTTCTTTATATAAATAGTAAAGATGCAACTGTCTTTTTTAATAATAATCAAAGTGATTTTAATTTCACATTAGAAGAACCTATTGTAGTTCCAGAACATCATAGTATGCTATTAAGTGTATTCAGTGCAGAAATTCCTTATAGTTTTTATAACTTTCGGGTCGGTGTAAACTGCAGATTAGATTATGCAGTAACTGCCTTTGGTGTAGTTGCAGATTATGATGCTAATGGTTTTCTTGATTTGGCACCTGCGGCGGCACAAACTTTACTCATTCCAGAAGGCAATTATAATGCAGTAGAACTTGCAAATACTATTAGTCAGGGTGTAATCGCTGCAGGCCCTGTAAATCCATTAGAAGTTTTATATGACCCTATTAAATTAAAATTTAGTTTTCGGTGTATTATTCCTAATCTGCGCGTCACTTTGGCGATGAAGAATGGAGCATCCACGAAAGAAGATATGAACGAAGAACTCGGTTTTGATTTAATTAATACTGATGGAGACCCTTTCGTAGAATTAGATGCGGGGGGCGTCAAGTGGTTTAATGGTTTCTCAAATCCCACTCTTGGAGGCGTCCCTCCTGTCCCGATTCCTGGCCCTGGCACTGATACAATCATAAACGGCCCTTTTTTTATTTCTCCTGCTTATTTTTTGTATGCAGATGACGTAGTTGACGTCACAAACTCTATAAGAAGTCTTTTTTTAAGAACAAATTTAAGCACTAATTCTGTTTTAGATTCACACATCGGTGGAGGGTTTAGTAATATTTTAACAAGAGTTCCTATTAATGCAGAACCTGGCGGAATCATTAAAATAGAACCTAATAATGGCGATGTTCATAAATTACTCTTAAAAGTTAAGGCAATTACAGATATATCAATTACTCTTACAAATCAAGTAAATCAAGTCATTAATCTTAATGGTTTAACTTTTGATGTATCTTTAAAATTAGAATTTATTGCAGATAAAGAATTAGCACCTGCACCTAATAGACGCAGCGAATATATAATGAGTAGACAACAAAGTATACAAAAATTTATAGAAAATCAAGAAGCACTAAAAAGAAATAAACCGAGTAATAAAAATAAAAAAATTTAATCCATTATATAAAATAATGTTTGATAGTATTTTCGGCAAAAAGACTTCTCACTCTCGTGGAAATTATGGTAAAAAGGATGAAAGTATTTTTCATAAAGGTGTTAAATTTATCGCTGAAAAGGCAGGAAGTGTCGCTGATGTCGCCGGCACAGTAGGCGATGTTGCAGGTGTTGGTGCTGCAGCTGCAGCTGCTACTGGTTTAGAACCTGTTGCCGCTGGATTACTTGCAGTAGCAGGAGGGGCAAAAGGTATAGCGGCTGGTGCAAGGGTCGCTGGTTCAGCGGCACGTGGCACTCTCGCTGCAGAAACTGCAATAGATAAGGCGCGTAGTGGTGATATAATGGGCGCTGTTCAGGCAGGTAAATCTGCAGGTGCTCAGTTTGCATCGGCAAAAGGTGGAGCAAAGGCGATACAAAGAACAAGAAAGTTTATTTAAATAAATAAAATATTTCTTTAATTATATAAAACTTGTAGCGATGAGTATTGAGACTTGGTTGGCAATTTCTCTTTTCCTAAATTTCTATTATGGCATAGAAAGTCTATATAGAGAAAGAAGTAAAATAAAAAATTTCTGTTTAGCATTAAAAAATAAAATAAATTAAATATTATAATTATGGAAACTATAAATTCTGTTAATGTTATTTCTATTGATGAAGAAAGATTAAAATTTCGTGTTTTATGTGGTTTTGATTGTGGAGTAGGTAATGCTGTTCCTCAGAGATTTGGTAGTTATATTTTAGAATTGCCACCTCTTTCATCATTCGGTAATAGTAATCATTATAATCAGTGCACAATCAATCTTGATGGAATAAGTTGCACAGGGAAACCTGCAGCGGGTGAACAAGTCGCTTGGAGTAATGGAGCGGCACTGGGTAAAGTAAGTGCAGTAGAAGTCAGTTTAGATACTCCGTCTTCAGGCACTCTTGTGAATAAACAATTAACACCTGCAGAAGCAGGAACAGGTAAAAATAATATCGGTAGATTTAATCAGATGGTTTTATTACAATTAAATAAAGTCGGTAAGGGAGATGGCACAACACAGAGTTTAGTTGCTGGTAATGATGTAGGCACAGGGGCAAGTGCTTGGCAAGGAGTTGGTATCGGTGATGCTATAATGTGTGCAAATCCATTCGGTAGACAGGTTGAGATTAATTTTAGAAGAAGCGATTTACAAGATAAATTAGCACTTGCTCAATTCGGTTTCCCTGCAGTTGATGTCGGTATATATTCATTACAATTCACAATAACTATGATGCCGAATAAATAATAACTAAAAAGTTTAATTTCTAAAATTTTTTTTATTTGATTCATTATAAATAATAATGGATAGAGTTCTTCCGTCTAATGTGGATTACACAAAGATTTTACCGCTTGCAGTAGAAAGTCGCTCTCGGCGTAGGAGTTTCTTCCCTGTGAATGGTCAGCGTTTTACGAGTGATGGAAATAATATCATTCGTATTGATATTTCGGCATCTGCCTTTTTAGATCCGAAGCATTCGTATCTTCGCTTCAGATTTAGAAATCAGAGTGCTTCCACCTGTGGTTTTGATTTCGGTGGCGGGCACAATTTCATTAAACGACTTCGTATTGAGCAGGCTGGTAATGTTTTATCTGATTGCAATAATTATAATCGTTTAATGGCAGGTGTTATCCTTCCTTGTCAGGGCGGTATTGATAGTGTAGGACATCGTAGTATTACAGAAGGTCAGCGTTTTGCTAATGCACAGGCCGCTGGCGCATCTACTAACCCTCTTTTAGCTGCAGAGATGTCAGGTGCCGCTGTTAATACTCCTACTAATTCTTCCGCCTTGATTGCCAATTTAGCAGGTAATGGTCAGTATACTTTCTCCATTCCACTAATGAATGGCCTTATCGGCACTACTCAGGATAAGATGGTTCCCCTGCAGATGTTAGGGAGCTCGCCTATCACTATTGAGATAGAACTCGCTAATGGTTTAGATATCGGTGCTTGGGCACCTGCAATTGCCGCTCCTACTTATCAGATTGAGGATGTCCGTTATATCGCTCAGTTAGTAGAAGTCGGCCCTGAGGTTGATGCCCAGTTAAGAATGGTTCAGGAAGTTTCAGGCGGTAAACTTGTGCTTAATGGCGTTGATTATACACACTTCTCGGGTAATGTTCCAGCAGGGGCAACTGGTCAACAGACTATTAATGTTCCTGCAAGGCGTAAGTCATTAAAATCTCTCTTCTTTATTGGAGCATCTCAGCAATATGCGGCTGGTGCTGGTGCAGGTAATCATAGTGAATCCTTTAATCTATCCTATGGTGGCACTATGACATTAACAGATTATCAGATTAAAATCGGTTCTGTTGTATATCCACCCACCCCTGTTGATTGCCAGTTTCAGGGTCTTAATGGTGTTTCTGCATTCGGTCGTGGTGAAGTATTAAGCGAATTAAGTAAGTGTTTCGGTTCAGTATCTTCTGCACACGGCACAGGTTCACTTTCTACTCTAAATTATGCACTTAATCAGGGTAATGTTGCAACTATTCCACAGGATGCAGGTGCAGCTGCCCCTGTTGTTTCGTATCAGTTTGCCCCATTCGCTATGGATTTAGAAAGTTTCCAGAGGACTGCATTAGAGAGTGGCGTAAATACTGCAGACAGGTCGCTCCCTATTTCTCTTGTATTAAATATCGGTGGAGGCGCGGCAGCTGCAAACGAACAATTTAATATTGATTGCTATGTTGCCTTTGATAGTCTCTACTTTATTGACCCTATCGGCAATATTCGCGTATCTATGTAAATTAAAAACCTAATTTAATTTTATTTCTTTTGTTATAGATGATTCATCAAATCTTTTGGCCTTTTGATGATAAAGCACTTTGTGATATTCCTTCCTTTGCAAATAATATTAATGAAACACAAAAATTTTGTAAGGAAAATAATTACGAATATAAATTATGGAACTTAAAGGATTGTGAAAAATTGATAGAAGAAGATTATCCTGAATATTTAGAACTCTGGAATGATTTTAGATATCCTATACAAAGATGTGATTTCATTAGATATTGTATTCTGTATAAATTCGGTGGATTGTATATTGATTGTGATATTCGGCCGATGAAAAATTTAGATGCAGTTTTTAGCGACCCCTTCTATTTTGTTCATTGGGCAAGTGATGATAACAGAAAAGTATATAATGCAATTATGTATTCATCAAAAAATCAAAAATTATTTTTAGATTTTATGGATGAATGTAAAAGAAGTTTTTATGAAAAAAGTAAAAATAAAACTTATGATACTTGGAAAGGCAGATTTATCTTTCAGACAACAGGTCATTATATGCTTGAAAGAGTAATCAAAAAAAATAAAATTAATAAAGATAAATATTTTCATAATGTGCTGTATGTGAAAAATATTAAGAAAGGTTATGATATTGGTAATCCTAATACTGCTCTATTTTATGATAATAATGCAAGTGTATGGTATGATAATTTAATCTAAAAGTTTTCTAAATCCTTCTTTCATAGAATTTATCTTATTTTTAAATTGTTCTAATTCCTTTTTGAGATTAATATTTTCATCCTTGGTTTGTATTAATTCTTCCTGTAATTTATGAGTTTGTTCGTTAAATATCTCCACATAATTATCACTTTTAAGAGATAATTGATTTTTAAGATTTTTAACATCATAATTTAATTCGTGAATTCTATCTGTTAAAGTTTCATTAAGATCCTTTAATTTAAGTTTTTCTTCTTTGATTTTATCATACTCGTGATGTGCTATATCTAATTCCTCTTTTAATAGTGCAATTTCCTCTTGATATTCTATTTTCATATGTGTAAATTGTTCTATTTGCTCTAATTGTGCAAGTGAAACCCTATTCGCTCTTAATTCTCCACACATAGTATTATAATCCGCCTGTAATTTCATAAATACAGGTGTAAGTTCATTACGAATCATACGATTAATTGTTGTTTTAGAATAAGTTGATAATTGTAAATCTTCCATCTATGTCTTGTATTTATTACAAATTATTATTTTAAATAGAAATCAAATTTAAGGTTGTTTTGGTAATTGCTTATTACACTTCATACATAATACATTACGAACATTATCATAATCAGTTATATAATGGTCGTGGTCTAAACAACGACTATTTGATTTTTTTCCTCTTTCTAATTTAACATTACAGAAATCACAATGCGATGTATTTTCATAAATTTCATAAAGTAAATCATAATCAAAGAATATAATGCCTATTCTCTTCCAGTCCTTAATTTTGTTCCTTTTATGCACTTCTGGATTAAATTTAGTTTTTTCATAATATACTTTATTCCTTAATAATTCAGATTCCTTATTATTTTGATAATGAATTTTCCTTTGTAAAAGTTCTTTTTCTCTATTATTTTGATAACGAATTCTCCTTTGTAAACGTTCTTTTTCCTTATATTTCTGATAATATAATTTACGATTCTCAAGAAGTTTTTCGCGATTTTTTTCGTAGTAGGACATTATCTATTTGTTAAAATTACAACAAATCAAAACTTTAAATCAAAATCAAATTTTTAAGGTTAGTTTATTTACGAAAAATTAATTTATATTTTTTATTATTATGAAAATTTGCATTCCTTCTTATGATAGATATAATAGTATTAACGATAAATCATTAGGTCTTCTGTTAAACTATGGATTTTTCCCTGATGAAATTGATTTATTTGTAGCAGATGAAGAACAATATAATAAATACAAAGCAGTTGTTCCAGAAGGTATTAATATAATTATCGCTGTTAAAGGATTAAAACAAGTTCGGGATTTTATATTTAATTACTATGAACAAGGTGAAAAATTATTATGCCTTGATGATGATATAGAAGAAATACGTGAATTATATTATGATTCATCAAATAATCCACAACTTAAATCTGTTGATAATTTAAAAGAAATTATTGATAAAGGTTTTGACGAATGCATAAAGGGGTCGTTAAAATTGTGGGGCTTATATCCTGTTAAAGGCAATCCTTTTTGGATGAGTAATTCTAATGCAATTAGTTATGATTATAAATTTATCATCGGTAATTTTTTCGGTTGTATAAATTGTTCTGATATGAATAAAATTAATGTATCTAATATTGATGACTATGAGCGCAGTATAAGGTCATACAAAATTTACGGCGGTTCAGTAAGATTAAATCATTACGCTGCTTTGACGAATTTTAAAAAAAATAAAGGCGGGGCACAATATGACCCTGATAGAGAATTAAAAATAAAAATAGATTATAGTATACTAAAAGATAATTATCCTAATCTAATTTCATTCAGAACAAAAAAAGATGGCCTAAATCCTATATTAAAAGAAATTAAGTCTTTCAGTCCAGAAATAGATTTAACACCCTTATTTAATTTTAAATATCCCGTCAATAAAGGCAGAAAAAATATTAAACGACCTGATGCACCAGTTTATAGAGGTTTCGTTTTAGGCAAAATAATATCGTGGGCACATAAAGATGTAAAAAAAACAGGAGTAATTAAAACTGATAGTTTAATTAGTAATAATGATAAATTTAAAGAAGTATATGAAATTGCAAAACAAATCGCTATAAAACACAAAATTAATTATACAACAATACAATTTAACAAAAATTACAGATGTGCAAAACATCTTGATAAAAATAATGTAGGTGAATCATCTATTATCGGTTTAGGCGATTATGAGGGCGGGGAACTATTAATATATTACGATGGAGAAGATAACCCTCCACAAAAAATTGATATTAAGAATAAATTTTATAAATTTAATGGCTCTAAATACTGGCACGAAACTGCACCTTTTAAAGGTGAAAGACATACATTAGTTTATTATAGTATCTAAAAAAATTAATCTAATCTACGATGATTTAATGTTCTTAACACTCTGCAATTGCAAGTTTATCAACCCTCATCTTCCTAAATTCATCTTTTTGATTGCCACGAGGACATTCACTACGATGAGGATTTCTGTGCCAGATTGCCTTATGACGGGTGCACTTGCAATGACCACATCTCGGCCCAATTGTATGATCATTATAGTTTTTGTGAGGGAAAGGAACACGTTGCCCATCACACATAGGCCCACGTTTACCGATGTATCTGTATCTACTCGTCCCTGCACCTGCAGGTGCAACTTCTCTAACGAAGTTAGGAGAGGTGTATAATTGTTCCTCCATAAAACTAAAATTCCTGATAAATTCGTAGTCGGGGTGAGTATCATTCATCTCATCAGTCAGACCGATAACCCTCCCATTCTGCTCATTGCACGCTTCCATAAAAGGCCAAAGTCTATTATCCTCGTGAAGAAGTCGTAGAGATACGTGCACCCTCTGATAATCTCCCAGTGGATAAGTGTCTCTGCTAAATACTCTGCGACGAAGGTCTCTTCGTAGTTCGTTAAATCTCTGTGTGCCAGGCATACAATTATTTAATTCTAAAAGTGCGCTAAGAGGAGTGTTATAAAATTCAGGGGTCAGATTAGACCCATCCGCTAAAATGGCATCAAAATCAAAGAATTGTTCTGATGTTAGGTCGGGGAATGTCCTATCTGTTTCGGTGCGCCCTGTCATAGAGAATGCTGCAAGAACACCACGAAAGACATCATCACCAATTTCACCGCGGACAAAACTCCAAAGATATGCACCGAAAGTGCCTTCTGATAAATTATTAGGCAGGCGGCTCTGCATCGGAGGGATTGTTGGCCAAGGGTCTGCATCCCCGTGCCAATCAAATAATTTGTCGCGACAAAATCCACACTTCTTACCGATAATATTCCACATCGCCTCGTAGCACACCATACAGGCACTATGCGAATTCCAACAGAGGATTGTGTCCTTCTCCTGTGTATAACAGATTTCGCAGGTTTTTTCGTCATCTTCGGGGAGCAGGTCGTTGACGGGAGATGCAGGTCGTGTGCCACCGGTAAGTGTCAATGCCATAGTGAACCCTTTTTTGTCAGTTGAGGAGTATTTTTAAGGATGAAATCAAATGTGTGAACTCTAACGACAAATTTGTCGGTCAAAGTGAAGGATTGTTGTTTTGATTTAAATTATATTTATGAAATCAAATTTGCACACGTTTTTGATGAATACAGAACAATTAATTGTTCCCTTTTGATATTTTTTTGATTTACGAACAATTATATTGTTCCCTTTTGATAATTTTTCCCTGTGTGTTAAATTTCTATACAAAAACGAGTAATTTTTGTGTCTGTTTCCAGGCACCAAAAATTACTCGTTTGTCGGCACCACAAATGTTCACCGTGGTAGGGGGGGT
>Ga0208795_1000440_pt1 | contig 20334 bp, 27 predicted proteins | sample CB_VirMetaG_6_FD_184541 | JGI IMG/M metagenome (GOLD analysis project Ga0208795, IMG submission 184541) | Freshwater to marine saline gradient viral communities from Chesapeake Bay - CB_1508_2 Viral MetaG (SPAdes) (version 4) | ecosystem: Environmental > Aquatic > Marine > Coastal | place: USA... | reverse complement strand
TATCAAATCAAGAGATGCAGTTGGTGAAGAAGTAGTTTATATTTCAACTCGAGATGGATTTACCTCAAAAGAAGTATTATTCAATATTGGAAGTAGTTCTTCTAACTCAGTTTCGTTTGCAACTAATGTAGCTGAAGGAAGTGTTGAAGAAGATTTAGACAACATTCCATTTAATGCTTCTATTATTAAAGAAATATTCAAACACAATAAGAACTTTGAAGCTGGGTGGGTTCAAATAAATCCAAAAGGATTGATTTCTTTTGCGTTTAAGTTTGGCCCTATAGAAACTTCTTATTATCTTGTAAGAAATCAAAATCAATAAAAATGGAAAATATCCCAATTACACCGTTGGCTGATCGTGTGTTGATCCAACCGATTGAAGCCGAAGAATCAACCTACGGGAACATTGTTGTTCCTGACATGGGTAAGGATCGTCCCGACTTTGGAAATGTACTTGCAGTTGGTCCTGGCCGTTATGACAATAATGGTAATTTGGTACCTATGCGAGTAGAAGTAGGACAAAAAGTTATTATGCCTAAATACGGGGCTAATACCGTAGAAATCGAAGGTGAAGAGTATGTGCTCGCATCAGAATCAGAAATTTTAGGAGTTGTAAATTAATAAAATATGAGTAAAATAATTAAATTTGGAGAAGAAGGTAGAGGTAAACTCCAAAATGGAGTTAATCAACTAGCAGATGCTGTTGCCAGTACATTAGGTCCTTATGGTCGTAATGTAATTTTAGGAAACGCTCACATGCCTCATTCTACTAAGGATGGTGTGTCTGTAGCTAAAGAAGTCGATTTAGAAGACCCAATTGAAAACACCGGCGCACAAGTTGTTAGACAAGCAGCTGTAAAAACAGGTGAACAAGCAGGTGATGGTACAACCACTGCAACTGTTTTGGCTAGAGAAATATATAATCAAGCACTTGAAGCTGTAAGCAATCGCTCTAATAATGCTATTGACATTAAAAGAGGAATTGATAAAGCTGTAAAAGATATTGTTACTGTTTTGAAAGACAAATCACAGGATATTTCAAACGAAGATCAACTCAAACAAGTTGCGACTATTTCAGCAAATAACGATACTGAAATTGGTACTTTGATTGCTACTGCATTCGATAAAGCAGGTCGCGAAGGTGTTATTACAGTCGAAGAAAGTAAAACACACGAAACTACACTTGAAGTAGTTGAAGGTATGCAATTTGATCGTGGTTACAAGTCACCATACTTTGTTACAGACAACGGTTCAATGACTTGCCAACTTGACGAACCATATATTTTGATGTATGATGGTAAAATCAGTGCTATAAAAGAATTATTGCCCATCCTTGAAAGTGTTAGTCAGCAAAACAAATCACTCTTGATTGTTGCTGAAGACATTGACGGTGAAGCACTCGCTGCAATGATTGTTAATAAAATGAGAGGTATCTTAAAATGTGCTGCTGTTAAAGCACCCGACTTTGGAGAGCGCCGTACAATGATTTTGGAAGATATGGCTGCACTTACTGGTGGTACTGTTATTTCAAAACAAAAAGGTATGAAACTTGACAAAATTAGTTTTGACATGCTTGGAAACGCTCGTGGCGTTACAATCACTAAAGAAGAAACTACAATTGTTGATGGCGCAGGTGATGAAGAAGCAATTGGTGCACGCCTTGAGGAAATCAAGAGCCAAATTGATAAAGCTGAAAGTAATTACGCTCGTGAACAGTTGCAACAGCGTCTTGGAAAATTAGCAGGTGGAGTTGCAGTAATTAATGTTGGTGGTCATACCGAAACTGAAATGAAAGAGCGTAAAGACCGAGTTGATGATGCTGTTCACGCTGTTCAAGCTGCTATTGAAGAAGGCATTCTCCCAGGTGGTGGTCACGCTTTGTTGTGTGCTTCTTACCAGATTGAGAATGATACACTCAATGACGCTCAAGAAATTGGTTATGAAATTGTTAAAAAAGCAGCTCGTAAACCATTCTATCAAATTCTCTCAAACGCAGGATACAACCATGAAGACTGCATTTGGTTGAGTCTTGAACTTAAGGATGATTTTGAATTAGGTTGGAACTTAAGCACAGAAAACAAAGTTAACATGCTTTCTGAGGGTATCATTGATCCCACTAAAGTTACACGTAGCGCACTTGAAAATGCAGCTTCAGCAGCTAATACACTCTTAACCACAGAATGTATTATAGTTGATAAACCAGAAGAAAATAAAACTAACGAACAACCATCTATGTTCTAATGGATTTATTTGTAGAGAAATATAGACCCCAAGACCTTGATGGTTTTATTGGCGATCAAACTGTTCGTAATAAAATTCAAGAATATCTAAAGGAAGGCACTCTACAAAATTTGCTATTGTTTGGACCGGCGGGGACTGGAAAGACCTCGCTGGCCAAACTAATAGTAAAGCAGTTAGGTGCTGATTACCTCTATATCAATGCTTCGGATGAAAGGGGAATTGATACAATCAGAGATAAAATTGTCCCATTTGCCTCTAGTATTGGCTTTAATGGATTAAAAGTAGTAATATTAGATGAGTCAGATTATCTTACAGCTCAAGCCCAAGCTACTCTTAGAAATGTTATTGAAACTTTTTCTAGCAGTTGCCGTTTTATCTTCACTTGCAATTATCTTGATCGTATTATTGCTCCCCTTCAGTCTCGTTGTATGGCTTTTGGGATTACCCCACCTTCTAAGAAAGAAGTTGGGCAGCATGTATTACGGATCTGCGAAAGTGAAGGAATCGACTATACGAAGGAAGATCTGGGACAAATAATTATCACCCATTATCCTGACATTAGAAAAATTTTAAACACAGTTCAGGGTAGCCTTAAAGGTGGTAAATTAGTTCTCGATTCTAAATCTCTTAAAAATACTGAATTCGAAAATCAAGTAATTCAGGGCCTAAAAAATAAAATTAACCTAAAAGAAATCAGACAAATCATTGCTGACAGTGGTGCTACACAGTTTGAATCTCTATTTAGGACACTCTACGATAACGTAGAGGAATATACTACAAAAATTGGTGATGCAATTATTATTATAGCTCAGTATCAATATGAATACTCGTTTGTAGTAGATAAAGAAATCTGCATCGCCGCAATGTTAAATAAATTATTAAAGTTATGAGTGTAAATTCAAACAAACAACGATATGAACAACTACAAGAATGGTATAAGTGGTTCAATAAAAAATACAATCGTTACGATAAATTAAGATTTAAGAAACCAAGAAGAATTAAAGACTAATGGAACAACAATTTAACATCGATTTTTCCCAAACCACAGCTGTTACATGTAATGAATGTGGTCATGAGCATTTTGTTCAAGTAAATCTTATGCGTAAATTATCGCCTATGCTTTCACCCACAGGACAACCAGCATTAATTCCTATTCCTGTATTTGCTTGTGCAAAGTGTGGACACGTAAACGAAGAATTCCTTCCAAAAGAACCAAATGACACCCTTTGATTTTTTAAAGTTAGTACATAATAAAAAAGTCAACTGGGAAGATCTCACTGAGGAAGAACAAAAAGCTTGGAACACATTTATTATTAACCGTGCTTTAAGTTTTACTTCGGATTATTTGGATATTATTAATAAAATCCAACCATATACTGGAGGACAACTTACCCCAGCTGAAATATTTAAATACTATCAATCTATGTTACCATCTAATTTTAGATTCCAAAAATGGATTAAAGGACAGAAAACTAAATCTTATAATCCCCAATTACTTGCTTTACTAAGTGGGTATTTTGAATGTTCTAGTAAACAAGCTGAAGATTACTTAAATATTTTAGATACAAAAGAAATCAAAATCCTACTTAACCATATAGGATTACAAGAAAGTGATATTAAAAAATTAATAAAAAAATGATAAATTTCACCCCTGAAGACGATGCCGCCGTAAAGTGGTGTGAGGAAAAATATCCTGAGTTAACCCAGGAATATAAAAAAATTATGATGGAACAATACGTTTTATTTTGTAAAAAACACCGAAACTACGGGACATCAAATATAAACGTAGGAACAAATCTTGAAACTGATAGCGACATTAAACTCGCACTTACAGGTTTGTGGTTTAGAATCAACGATAAAATAAGCCGCTTAAAAAACTTGGTTGTACTAGGAGAACCTGATACAGTAGGTGAATCAGTAGAAGATACGCTTAAAGACCTTAGTGTGTACGGGATTATAGGCCAAATCGTACAACAAGGTAAGTTCAAATGATTCTAGAAAATATAAATAATACTGTAGTTCCACAAATGGATTGGGAGAAATATAAGATGGTTTCTTATACCCAATTCTCAGCCTGGAGCGAATGCCCACACAAATGGAAGTTGATGTACATTGATAAAATGCGTCAACCACCAAATATTCACTTAGCATTCGGTTCAGCAATGCACGAAACTCTTCAAGAGTATCTTGATTTAATGTATAATAAATCAATCAAGGCAGCAGACGAGTTTCCCATCTATGAAGATTTCCAAGAGCGCTTTATGAAAATGTATGGTGAATATAAAGAACAACTTGGAGAAAACTTCTCAACCAAAAAAGAAATCACTGAGTTTGTAAACGATGGTCTTGATATTTTAGAGTTCTTTATACAAAGGCGTCAAATGCATTTCTCAAAGAGAGGAACTCAGTTATTAGGTGTTGAAATGCCTATATTAATTCCTCCTCATGAAAAGTATCCAAATATTATGTTATATGGAAAACTTGACTTAGTGTTTTATGATGAGGATCTTAAAAAAGTAAGTATTTGGGATATTAAAACATCTACCAGAGGATGGACAAAGTGGGATAAAGAAAACAAAATCAAGTTAGCCCAAATGGTATTATACAAAAAATACTTTGCAGAACAATATAATATTCCTGTAGATGATATTGATTGTAAATACTTTATTGTAAAGCGTAAGATACCAAAAGATCCTAAATATCCAGCAATGGCTTCACGTATTCAAACGTTTGAACCATCGTCAGGTAAGGTAACAATGAATCGCGTATCTCGCCAGCTACATGAGTTTATTGAAGATTGTTTTGAAGGCGATACGTATAATATGAAGGAATATACCAAAAATCCTTCAGATAAAAACTGTAAATGGTGCCCTTTCAATGACAAACCTGACCTTTGTAATAAAAAACATTCAAGCTAGGATATTTCCTTTTATTATAGCTTTAAGCGCCTTATCGGTTTCAGCTTCAGCTGCTTTTTACTCGGTTACGGGTTTAAGTAAGCTGTTTGCTGGTGCCTCAACTGAGGTATTTATAATGGCTGCTTCCCTAGAGATATCTAAATTAGTAATAGCTTCCCTTCTTTATCAATATAGAAAGACCATTCCCCGATTGTTAAAATATTATCTTACAATTGCTTGCGTTGTCCTTATTTTAATCACTTCAGCTGGTATTTATGGTTTCCTTTCAGCTGCTTACCAAGAAACAGCAGCATTAGCAGGTAATATAGATGCTCAAATCGCTTTAGTTGAAACTAAACGAGATAACGTTAGAGACCAATTAGCGGTGTATAATACAGAAAAAATCACCATTAATGGGGCAGTATCTGATTTAAGAGCAGGTTTAGCTAATAATGTAATACAATATAGAGACTCAGAAACAGGCGAAATAATAACAACCACTTCATCGTCTACTAGAAAAGCATTAGAAAAACAACTTGACCAAGCAATTGAACGCCAAACCGAAATCAACACTAGGGTAGATGATCTAAACCAACAACTATTTGATTACGAAACAGAAATTGTTGAAACCAGATCTAATAGTGAAATAGGAAGTGAACTAGGACCATTAAAATATTTGGCTAACTTAACAGGGCTTGGTATGGATAAAATAATCAACTACCTATTGTTGATCATAATATTTGTATTTGATCCTTTAGCAATAGCGCTTGTAGTTGCAGCAAACTATGCTTTTGAAAGACTAAAAGAAAAAAAAGTTATGACAGAACAAAAAGAAGAAGAGTGGGATGAAGAACACGCTTTAGATATGGTTTTAAATGATATGGTTAAACAAGTAGAAGAATCTGAATCTGAAACTAATATTTACAATGAACCTCAGGTTGTAGAAAAAGAAGTAACAAAAAAACTTCCTAAAGAGGCTCAAAAAATATTTCGTGAAGCATTAAAACATGCTAATAGATCAGGTAAAAAAATTTTTAATATTGATGAGTTTTTTGATTGACTAATATATGTATATGTGAATATAAAAACATATACAATGAGTTTAAAACTAACATCCGTAAAACTAGAAGAAAAGTTATTTGAGGATTTTAAAGTTGCTTCTATAAGACAAAAGTTTAATCTTCAAAAACTTGTAAATAGAACTATACATCTTTACTTAACTGATGAGGAGTTCGCAAAAAAACTTCATACACACACTGATCTAACAATCAGTGGTAGTGGATTATAAATTATTAAAAATAAAGGTTATATGCAAAAAATTGAACTTCCTAAACTTAGGAAAATAGGAGAACCTATTAAAGTCGATAAAAAAGGTTATATTCCTAAAGAGAAAAGGAAAAAAATCCTCTTATTATGCGATGATATTCGCCTCCATAGTGGAATAGGCACTATGGCTAAAGAATTTGTACTAAATACTGCCCACCATTTTAATTGGGTTAATTTAGGAGCAGCAATCAAACATCCAGAACAAGGAAAAGCATTTGATCTGGGTTCCCAAATTAATGACATAGTTGGGATTCCTGACTCAGAAGTTAAAGTTATCCCTTGGGATGGTTATGGTAATGAAAATATTATCCGTCAACTTCTTGAACAAGAAAAACCAGACGCTATCCTTCACTTTACAGACCCACGTTACTGGACTTGGCTTTACAGAATGGAAAAGGAAATTAGAACTAAGATTCCTATGATTTTCTATACCATTTGGGACGATTTACCTTACCCAATGTGGAACAGAGATTTTTACCGTTCAGACGATCTTCTCCTTTGTATCTCTAAACAAACCAAAAACTTGGTTAAAAATGTACTCAGAGATTACCCAAAAGAAGATTGGCAAGTACAATATGTCCCCCATGGAATAGATGAAAACAAATTTTTCCCTATAGTTAATGATATGGAATTTGAGGTATTCAAAGAAAAATTCTTTGAGGGTAAAGAATATGACTTTGTCGTTTTCTGGAATAACCGAAACATCCGCCGTAAAAACCCAGGTGACGTAGTTACAGCTTGGAGAGTATTTACGGATCAATTAACTAAAGAACAAGCTGAGCGCTGTATGTTAATTATGCATACAGATAAGGTTGACCAGAATGGAACCGATATTCCTGCTGTTATTGAGGCTATATGTGATCCTGAAAGAGCTAAAGTTAAATTCACACACGGTAAATGTGATGAAAAAATCCTTAACTACTATTATAACTTAGCAGACGCACAGTTTATGATGACTGACAATGAAGGTTGGGGTCTTTCACTCACAGAAGGTCTTATGGCTGGTAATATGATTATAGCTCCTGTTCAGGGGGGTATGCAAGATCAAATGCGTTTTGAAGACGAAAATGGAGATTGGATTAATTTTACCACTGAATTCCCAACAAACAGTAATGGTGTGTATAAAAAACATGGTGAATGGGCAATCCCAATGTGGGCTAAAACACGTTCACTAAAAGGTTCGCCTCCTACTCCTTATATCTACGCTACTCAAGTAGACATTGAAGATGCTGGTTTAGCACTCTTAAAGTGTTACAACTTAGGAAGGAAAGAAATTAGCCGTAGAGGATTTGAAGGTAGAAAATGGTTAATGTCTGATGAAGCAAGAATGACAGCTCAAGGCATGGGTCAAAACTTTATTGACCATATTAATGTGTTATTTGAAAACTGGAAACCAGTAGAAAAATATACTATAGAAAAAGTTGGTGAAGGACACACCACATATAACCCAAATCCAGTCCAATACACCCCTGAATTTGAACAAAAATTAAAAGAAGTTTTAGCATGAAACCAACTTGCATAGTTAGTTGTCCAATAGATACATTCAGCGGATATGGACACCGTTCGCGCGATTTTGTCCGCTCACTTATAGAAGCAAAAGGTAGTGATTGGGATATAAAAATAGCCCCCCAAGTATGGGGTAATACTCCCTGGGGATTTTTAGACAAAAATGATCCTTTAAAAACCCATTATATCCAAGGACAAGTCCCTAAACCTGATATTTGGATACAAATTACTATTCCTAATGAATTTCAACCTATGGGAAAATTTAATATAGGAGTTACAGCAGGTATTGAATCTACAACCCCACCTCCTGATTTTATTGAGGGGATGAATAGAATGGATTTAAATCTAGTATCTTCACACTTTACTAAAAATACCTTTAGTCAAATTCAAATTACACAAAAAGATCAACAAGGAAACCCTATAAAAGAAATTAAACTCGAAAAACCGATTGAAGTACTATTTGAGGGACTCGATACTGGGGTATACTTTAAAGAATCTGGTAAATCAGGCTTACTTGACAACATAGACGAAAACTTCTGTTTCCTATTTACAGGCCATTGGTTACCTGGAGAATTTGGTGAAGACAGAAAAAACGTTGCTACAATGATTAAAACATTCCTCGAAACATTCAGGGGGAAAGGGGCTAAACCAGCATTACTTTTAAAAACTAATAGAGTAGATTATAGTTTGTTGGATAAAGAAGAAATTTTAGGACATATTAGAAATCTTAGAAATCAATTTGATTATAAAAAAGATCTCCCTAACATTTATATCTTACATGGTGAGTTTACAAATAAAGAACTTAATAAAATTAACAACGACCCTAAAATCAAAGCATTTGTTTCATTTACTAAAGGCGAAGGATTTGGCCGTCCATTACTTGAACAAGCAATCACAGGTAAACCAGTAATTACAACTAATTGGAGTGGCCATATTGATTTTATTCGTCCAGAATATAACGTATTACTTGGGGGTGAATTAAAACCAATCCATAAATCAGCAGCTAATAAATGGCTAATTGAACAAGCTAGTTGGTTTAATGTTAATACTGAAATTGCTTCAAAAGCAATGAAAGACGTTTATAAGCATTACAAAAAATACATTGAAAATAGCCGCAAACAAACTAAATGGCTTAAAGAAAATTTTAGTCAAGATAAAATGACAAAAGTACTTAAGGGGTATATGGATCAAATAAATGTATCTGTGAATGTGCCTCTTCAAATGCCTAAGTTACAACTTCCTAAACTTAAAAAAATCGGTGAAGAGGTTAAAACTGAATTACCTGAACTTAAGTTACCTACACTTAAAAAAGTAAAAATATGAAAGAAGAATTAATAAATTGTTCTTGTTGTAATTCAAATGCTTGTTCAAAAAATACAACTACAGATGGGGCTGAAATATACCTTTGCTGGACATGTGGTATGTCTACTAATAGTGAGTTAATTGATGGGAGTGAATTTGAAAAACAAAATTTTGAATCCACAGCGGAATTAATAAAAGATTTAAAACAAATACATAATAATTTGGCTTGGTATCCTAAGGTTATTAATTTACCTGAAAAGGGAATGGTATTTCCTGAATGGAATAATAGAGTAAAAGATTGGTATTGGGCAGCTGTTAAAGCAATTCCGGTAACTGAAGAAGAAAAAGAAAAATATCCAGATCCTCTTAATCCAGGTGAATATTATAAATTTAAAATGGATACTCAAAATATAAAACGATATGATAAAATGTGTTTTATGGACGCTGTTGAACAAATAGGAATATTTGAATTATGACAATAAGTTATGCTATCCCCGTATGTGATGAGTATAAAGAGATAAAATATCTTTTAGACTACTTGTTCAAACATAAACGTGAACAAGATGAGATAGTAGTACAATGTGATAAGGGAAATACTACATCTAATGTTTACCAAGTATTACAAGAATATTCTACTTATTATTCTGTAGGATTTAAAGTAATTGAATTTCCTCTAAATGGGGATTTTGCCTCATTCAAAAATAATCTAAAAGACCATTGCTCAGGAGATTACATTTTCCAAATTGATGCTGATGAGTACCCAGATGATTATTTAATGAGTACTATCGAATCAGTCATTAAAATGAATGATAGTGTAGATGTGTTCTGGGTACCCCGAATCAATAAAGTAACAGGATTAACTGCTGAACATATTACTAAATGGGGATGGAGAGTTGAGTATGATGGTAAAGTCAATTTCCCAGATTACCAATGCCGTATTATGAAAAATGTTAAGCGTATTAAGTGGAAAAATAAAGTACACGAGGTACTTACAGGACATAAAACTGAAAGTCAATTACCTGCTAATGATGAATTTTGTTTGATTCACATTAAAGATATTGCACGTCAAGAAAAACAAAACGAATTTTATAACACATTATGATTATAGAAACTAAAGGATTATTTGAATATTCTTTTGAAAACCATCCTTATAAAAATTTTATGGTATTTGTATCTACAGATTATAATAAATCTGGAGTAAAATTAAGAGAGGGTGATACTGATTATTCTAAACATGAAAATACTTTAAACTTGATTAAAGCTCAAATTGATAATTCTTTAGAGTGTGGTTGGGATCCTAAAGATATTATTATAGCTACTAATTTTGATTTCGAATATAAAAAAGTTAAAACCTATGTTTTAGATGAAATCTGTGATTATTCACAATTTTTTCATAAACAATATGCAACATTAGAAATGATGCGTAAAGGTATTTTTGAAGATTTTAATATATGGTATCATGATTTAGATGCTTTTCAATTAGAACCTTTTGATTTTCCTCAATTTAATGGAGATTGGGGAACTTGTGTTTATCCTAATGGTGATGGTCATTCTTGTCAATGTGGGATAATTTATTTAAAACCTTCATCCCAAGATATTTTTGAGTATTTAGTTTCTAATATGAAAAATAAAGTATATAATACTCATGATGACGAAGTAGTTATTAGACACGAAGTTAAATTAAATCCTAAATTTTCTCATAGAGTTTCTATATTAGATACAAGTTATAATATGGGGATGACTGGATTTGATGATCGTTATTTAAATGCTACTAAACCTATAAAAGTAGTCCATTTTCATCCTGACAACCAAAAACAATGGGATATGATGGCTGAAGGAAAAAATGATTTAAACGTAAAGATAGTAAATAATAGATTACTGTCTATAATAAAAAAACATAAACTAAATGCATAAAAACGCTGAAGAATTATTTAACAAATATGCTATTGCATTATTTGAGTCCGGACAAGATGTGTTCGAAATAGGTCCGGAAAGACAAGTTTATACAAAACGCAATATCGATAATAGGATTGGAGTAGGCAACTACAATTATTACTATACAGACTTATTTAGAGAACAGGCGGAACGTATAGTAAATGATCATTGGGGCATACGATCGACAGAAATAGACACTGCTGATATGCCTCATTTCATTTCAATGCCTGACGAAAATACATTTGAATGTGATGATAATAAATTTGATATTGTCTATGCAACCAATGTTATTGAACACGTGCGTATGCCATGGGTTTGGCTAAAAGAAATTGTCCGCGTAACAAAGCCTGGAGGGTATGTCATTATGCAATGCCCAGGCATTACTACGCCATATCATGAAGATCCGATCGATTGCTGGAGAATCTGGCCCGAAGGATTCAATTCACTATTTCAGTATGTTGGTCTAGAAGATATCCGAGGAACATGGGAACATGTAGTGCCAGAACCAGATGGTTATAAACACATTGACACTATTGCCATAGGCGTAAAACCATCAAAATAATAAAATTAAAATGGATATCAATAAAATACTTTCAGAAGTTCAAGATAAAAGAGATGAAAGAAATACTACATCTCTTAAGATGAAAGAGGATCTTATAAATTTTTTCTCTCCTTTGAACCTAAACAATTGTATAGAAGTAGGAACTTCCAATGGCAATACAACTAGAATATTAAGTTATCTATTTGATAATGTAACTACTATAGAGTTACAAATAAGTGAAATAAATAAAGCACAAAAATTAAACAACGATAGAACAAATATTGAATATTTACATGGCGATGCTTACAAATCAGATTGGGGTTTAGATAAAAAATATGACGTTGCTTTTATCGATGCAAATCATTTTTATGATTTTGTAAAACAGGATTACGAAAATTGCTCAGCGTTAGGAGTTAAATATTTTGTATTTGATGATTATGGTCTTGCTTATAATGCTTCCCCATGCGTAAAACCTTTTATTGATGATATGGTATCTGACGGAACATTAGAAATTGTTAAATTTATAGGAGAGCCAGCCGGAACTCAACTTTGGAAAAAGTATAACCGAGAAGATGCGTTAGTCGATTGGGAGGGCGTAATAACTGTTGAAAAATAAGATGAATTCAGAAGTACATTTATTTATAATATGGGAAAATGCCCAAAAACATAAATCTAATTTTTTAAGTAAAATTTCTCAAAAGTTAGATATAATAGGTCAACATAATATTACTTGGGGTGATTTTGAAGATAACCTAACTCGTTTTTATAGAAAAAGACCTGTTATGTCTGATAAAGCTAATAGGGTAGGTAGAGGAACTTTCACCTTAGTAGTTGTTGAGGATAAGTCCCCTAAATATGAACAAAGAAATACTTCAAAAGGACAAGAAACAGTTAATATAAATATATTTGATTTAAAAGAATCATTTAGATCCATTTCAGGACCCCCCAACGACTTAATTCATGCCACAAATAACACAGTCGAAAGTAATCATGATTTAACACTATTATTAGGGGTTAACTGTACTGATTATAAATCTACAAATATCCCTAATATACTAAATACAAATCTTGTGGGGTACGATGGGTGGAAAAATATTTCGGAAATGTTTTATGTTCTTAATAATACTTTAGATTATATTGTATTAAGAAATTGGCAGCCACTACCTAATGATTTTCTTTTAGAAGGACATGGTGATATAGATCTACTTGTAGATAATTTAAAAGATGCTGTTTATATATTAAAAGCAAAACCAGTTTTTCCCGAGAAACATAGAGTACATTTCAAAGTAAAAATAGGCAACCAACAAATTCCTTTTGATTTAAGATTTGTAGGAGATGATTATTACGATGTAAACTTTGAAAAAGATATGTTAAACACAAAAGTTTCATTAAGAGGATTTAATACCCCTAATGCATATTATCATTTCTACAGTTTGTTATATCATGCCTTCATTCATAAACATAATATTAAAGACGATTACAAGGTTACTTTAAGTGCAATGACCGAAGATTACACTCCCCAAGATTTTACTCAAGTAAACGCCTCTAATATACTAAAAGATTTTTTAACCAAACATAATTATAAAATCACTAAACCAGAACCCTCCGTTAGATATAATGAAGCTGGAGTTAATTTAATACAAAATGGGTAAAATCTTAGACCAAATACAATCCACTTATTACCCTGACAGTATTATAACAGGTCCTAAACAAAATTGTTTAATAACTCCCAATAATACAGTTATTAAAGAAACTAGATTTAGTCCCGGAATGGCCCAAATGGGATACCACGGACACGGGAATGAGTTACATAAGTTTACTTTTTATAATGAAATAAAGTGGTTGACGATACTTGAATCCACTCCCTTTACTCCTCAAGTAAAATCTTACAATGAAGATTTATTAACCATAGAAATGAGTTACGCAGGGGTACCACTAAATAAAAATAATGTACCTATAAACTGGTACAATCAGTGTGTTAATATATTAGATACATTACGTCAAAATAATTGTTCACATAATGATATTAAACCTGAAGATATTTTAGTCTTAGATAATAAGTTATGTTTAGTAGATTTTGGGTGGGCCACAAATTTAGATGAATCCATTCCCAATAATTGGCCTACTACCATAGGGGGGAATTATAAATTTACCCCTACTAAATTTAATGATTCATATTCATTACTTAAATCCCTTAATTCCATTTTAAATGAATAACACTATAGATTTTATACTAGTTAATTATAAATCCTTCGAACTAGCCAACATACTAATTAATAGTATACATAAATATACTAAACCTTATGACTACCATATTTATTTGGTAGACAATTCAGACCAAAAAGAATTATTCACAGATTATTCAAGTGATAAATTTACTTATTTAAAAGGTAATAATGATGTAGAACAAAAGGGGTTTCCCTCGGTCATAAGCTCAGCTCATAGCCATAGTTTACAAAAAGGATATTTAGCGGGGAAAGGAAATTATATTTGTTTTTTAGATATAGATACATGCTTTTTAGACTATTGGACCGAATATGTAATACCTAAATTAGAAAATAACTTTTTTATATCTCACAGGTGGGAACCTTCAAGAAAAATAGCCAGACCACAATTTTTAATCACTAAAAGAGATTCCTGTGAAAAATATAAAATAGATTTATCCGAAGCATATCAAGATAGTGGGGGAATTTTTACTAAAAAAAGTAACGATTATAATTTACCTTATTTAATATTAGATAATTCATATAATGATAAGCCATTACAAAGAATTCATGCTATTGACCCTGGTAGAAAAATAATGAATTCTGGAGAACAAGCTTTTATTAAAGAAAATGATAAATTAATACCTTTCTTTTGGCATTTTGGAAGAGGAACTGTTAAAGGAATAGATGAAAACTGGTTTAAATTATTAGAAAAATATTTAACTAAAGATTAGGATAATAAAAAATAAATTTTTACATTAAATCAAAATAAAATAAAAATATGAAAACATACGAAGACGCATTTGTAACTAAAAAATTAAAAATTCATCCAGACGAACGAGGATTTCTAATGGAGGTTTTAAGAAATGATGATGAAATCTATAAAAAGTTTGGTCAGGTATATTTTACCTGTTGTGAACCAGGTTTTGTAAAAGCATGGCATTACCATAAAATAAAAACAGATTATTTTACATGTATCCATGGTACCGCTCGAGTAGTTGTTTATGATGATAGAGATGGGTCACCAACAAAAGGTGTGACAAAAGAATATATATTAAATCGTGATAATCCACAATTAGTAAAGATCCCAACGGGATGTTATCATGGATTTGAAGCAATAGGTGATGAGAATGCCTATATATTAAGTATCACAACCGAACCGTATCATCCAGAAGATACAGATGAATATAGGATTCCTTTTGATGATCCAAAAATTGGTTTTAACTGGGATGGGACAAAAGGATTTTAATATGGATTCGTATAATGGTTTACATATATTAGTTACGGGGGCAACAGGTTATATTGGATCTGCATTGATAAATGCATTACGTAAACACAATTGTACTGTACATATATCAAAGGGCGATGTATCTTTAAAAGAAACATGGGATAATTTAATATCAGATAATATTGATATTATTTTTCATTTAGCAGCAGTAGAAGTAGGGCATGAAGTACCAGAACGAGATTTAAATGTAAATGCGACAGCTGTTTTACATATGTTACAAACATGTGTTGAAAAAAAATGCAACCCAAAAATTATTTTTTCTAGTTCAACAAATTTATTTGGAGATGTTAACAAAGGTGGAGTAGTAGATGAACAAACCCAATCATCCCCACCTGCAGAGTGGGCAGCCCATAAATTATTAGCAGAAAATTATTTAAGAATCTATAGTAAAAAGTATGGGTTAAAAACTATCACATTAAGATTACCCAATATATATGGTCCTGTATTAGATATGAAATCGTTAGATAGGAAATCGTCTGGAACTTTAATATCACGAGTAATTAAATATGGATTAGAACATAAAAAGTTAAAATTATTTAAAAATAAAGATTGCTTACGAGATTATATTTTCGTCGATGATATAGTCGATGCATTCCTTAAATCAGGATTAATAACAGATAAATTTTATGATGGTAGATTTTTTGTAATCGCTAGTAAAGCCCCAGCGATTACAATATCTGATGTATGGAATGAGATCGCTAAAAATATAAATGCTACAATTTCAGTTGATACATCTTATAAATTAAATCCAATTGAAATGCGTAGTTATACAGGCAATTATTCACAGTTTAATAAAATTACAGGTTGGGTACCAAAAACTAATTTACAAAATGGTATTGCCATAGCTGTTAAGAATATGAAGAAACTTATTAATGAAACCAATGAAACAAAATAACTATTTAGCTAAATTTAAAGAATTCAAAGATAGTGTAGGCACCTTAGGCATACGAAATATCAACGAGGATAGGTTAGAATTTTATTTTGAAGGCTTACAGGATTGGTCTTTATTCTATTCATTTGATGAAATTAAAACTTGGTACAAATCGATTATCGATAAAAAAGAAATGTCGATTGAAGAAATTCCCTTATCGGAAATGAGAGGCTGGACAGTTAATGGGGATAAAATAACCCATGATAGTGGACAATTTTATCAGATAGAAGGTCTTCGAGTAACAACTGATATTAGAGAAAGTAAAAAAGGGTGGGACCAACCTATTTGTCGACAAATTACATGGGACGGAGGAATATTAGGGATTTTAAGAAAAAGATTTAATGGAGTACCCCATTATTTATTAGAAGCAAAATCAGAACCTGGTAACCCAAATATGGTTCAAATAAGCCCAACTTTACAAGCTACATTTAGTAATATTAATGCTGCACATTTAGGAAATGTGCCAAACTACGTAGATATATTTCAGAACGCAGAAAAAATGGGAAAAGTACATTATAAGCAGTGGTTAGCAGAAGATGGGGGGAGATTATATAATAAAAGAAATTTAAATATGATTGTTGAATTAGATGAAGATTATGATATAACACTCATGAATGATAATTTTATTTGGATGAGCATGTATCAAATAAAAGAATGTTTACAACAAGATGCTTGGGTAGCTAATTCTATCCGAAGCATAATATCACACATATAAAAAAATTACTATGATTAAAGTCTGGGATTATAAAAAAGAATATGAAAATATGAGAGAAGAAATTCTCGATGCAGTCGACTCAGTTTTTAAAGGAGGTACATTAGTATTTGGGCCTAGAGTTGAAGAATTTGAAGATAAATTTTCCTCATACCAAGATTCAAAATTTGGGATAGGTGTAGGAAATTGTACAGATGCGCTTTATATTGTAATGAAAGCTCTTGGTATTGGTAAAGGACATGAAATTATAACTGTTTCAAATACTGCGGTCCCAACATGTACCGCAATAGCTATGACAGGGGCAATACCAGTATTTGTTGACATAGATGAATATTCATTAATGGATGTTACTAAAATAGAAGAAAAAATTACATCAAAAACAAAAGCAATATTACCAGTTCATTTATTTGGGCAAATGTGTGATATGGATGTTATAATGGATATAGCAAAAAAATATGATTTAAAAGTTATTGAAGATTGTGCTCAATCTCATGGTGCGACGTATAAAGGACAAAAAGCTGGTTCTATTGGAGATGCTGGTTGTTTTTCATTTTACCCTACAAAAATATTTGGGGCATATGGTGATGGGGGTTTTATAACAACTAATTCAGAAGAATTGTATGATAAGATGAATAGACAAAGATTCTTTGGTATGGAAAGGAAAAAGATGTCATCTGGACACTGGAATGGAAAATATTATGCCATAGAACATGGACCAGATACATCTAACTCTAGATTAGATGAAGTACATTCAGCTATATTATTAAAGAAGCTTAATTATATTGAGGAATGGATTGATAGAAGAAGAGAAATAGCCAAAAGATATGATAAAGAATTACAAGGTATTCTAGAATTACCTACAGAGGCCGAATACAATAAACATGCATATTATATTTACGTAGTTGCTCATAAAGATCGAGATGAGATCCTTAAAAAACTCGCAGAGAAAGATATCCATTTAAATATAAGTTACCCATGGCCAGTCCATACAATGATGGGTTATGAATATTTAGGTTGGAACGAGGGAGATTTACCTATCACAGAAAGAAGGGCTAATGAAATATTTTCTTTACCCATGTATCCTACATTAACAGATGACGAACAAACTAAAGTTATTAATGTATTAAAAGAAATGTTATCATGAAAAAATTAGCAGTATTATTAGGGGGCTGGCATTATCCGTATGAGTTATATAAAGTATTATCTGAACAACGTGTTCCTACGGGTTGGACGATAGAATATTTCTGTATAGGACACAGATTGCCGGAAGATGCAGAAGCTATATCAGAAAAAGAAACTGCAAGAAACTATAAAGGAGATGATCAGTTAAAATTACTAGATAAAATATTATATAAGATCCCCTTAACACAAAAACATTTATTAGATTGGGGGTGGGAATTTATCCTAGAAGAAAATACTATGGGCAATTATGAATTTTTTAATCAATGGGTAAATCATTATGATTATAAAGACTATGATATGGTATTTTTAGCACATGACGATAACTTAGTCTTAAATAAAGATATGTTTTATGATATATTAGATGCAAAAATCGATTTAGTAGACTTTCAGGGCCCTTTAAGAAGTAGGGATTTGACTCCAAAAAAAGTGCCTAATAATTTAGATTGGCATTTTTTATCTAATGGTTTTGTAGATAGTAGAAGTCCTAGGGGTTCATTTGGGTTTTACACTAAATTTTTAATAGAAAAAATAGGGGGCAAATTTAGTATGGATGGGATTAATCTAACCCGAGTTAATTCTAAATCTTCTCCTAAGGGCCATGATGCCTTAAGTGATTGGAACCAAACTGATAAAAATTTCATGAAAAGCCTTTATGATAATAATTTAGCATTAGACATGAGATATCTTTCAGAACATTATAGAACTAGCCCCTATTGCATTGAAGCAGAGCGAGGATTTATTCATAAATGCAGTGCATTAAATGGCAAATACAGTAAGGGTATTCAAAATATACAACCCTTAATTGATAAATTTTTAAATATATGAGTATATTGTTTTCTATTCCTACTTTATTTAAAAAGAGTAGAGTACCTACCCATATCAATTGCATTAATACCTTAGCTAAGCAATGTGAATCATCTAACATAGAGTATAAAATAATAATTACATGCAACGGAAAATATAACGAAGACTTTGAAAAATGGAATCCCCTAAATCCTAATATTATAAAAAAATATTCTAACGAAAAATATAATGTATCTAAGGCTATTAATGTTGGGATGAAAATGGTACAAAACGAAGATTATTTTTGTCTTATTGAAGATGACATAGAAGTGTTAGATAATAATTGGATAAATAATTTTATTAAAATATATAATACACCCGAATTAAATTGTGGTTTATTAGCTATTGTGCCCCATACAAATAGTTTTCTTAAACATATCTCATCTGCCAAATTACCTTATAAAATCGAACAACATAAACATACAGATGGCATTCAATTTATATCCACTGATAAAATAGCTATTGTTGGTTATTATGATGAAAAGTTTAAAGGCGATTGTGATACTGATGATTATTGTTTTAACTTAATGTTTAATGGATTTTTTAACTATAAAGTAAATCTTCCTTTTAAACATCATCAAGTAGGTTTTGATAATAAAATATTAAAAACAGAAGATGATGTAGAATTTTCTAAAAATGTTCGCAGATCTAGAATTAGATTAAAAGAAAAATGGAACTTACAACTAGGATGGAGGAGAAGTACCACAGGAATATATGATGGGTGGAAACAAGTTGATGGAAAATGGGAAATAGATAATTCAAAAACTAATTTACATCCTCCAGGTTATATTGAACAATTACAAAAAGATAATTTAATATGAATTTTAAAAAATATCATACGGGGTGGCAATATCCTTTGGACTATTTAAGTTTTCTCTATACATTCACTCAAAAACATTCCCCCTCAAAAATAGTAGAAATAGGAACTAGATATGGTGATACAGCAATTACAATGGCTAAAACAATACCTAATGTTACTATAAACACTTATGATTATATAAAATATGAATATATTGAACCCAATATTAAACTAAATAAATTAGAGAATACTATTAATTTTCAACAAAAAGACTATAGTAAGTGGTTAGAAGATCCTGAAGATTTTGACTTATTATATATTGATATTGATAATAATAAAAGAAAAATCGACCAATTTAGGCAAAGCCATTTTATTCAAAAAGCATTAACCCAAGATAAGATAATAATATTTGAAGCTGCTCGGTTTGAATTAACCGACCCTAGTATAATCTTTAAATCAAAAACAGCCCCTTATAAATTAGGCAGATTATGAAAAAAAACATTCTATTTTTTACAGCACTTAAAGCTAATGACCCCAACATGCATAGCTATATGGAATGGTCATTAAAGACATGGAAATATTATGCTAAAAAACACAATTGTGAGATATTCATATTAGAAGATCCTT
>Ga0208795_1000439_pt1 | contig 20347 bp, 18 predicted proteins | sample CB_VirMetaG_6_FD_184541 | JGI IMG/M metagenome (GOLD analysis project Ga0208795, IMG submission 184541) | Freshwater to marine saline gradient viral communities from Chesapeake Bay - CB_1508_2 Viral MetaG (SPAdes) (version 4) | ecosystem: Environmental > Aquatic > Marine > Coastal | place: USA... | reverse complement strand
AAACCTTTAAAGCCCAAGAAGTATGGTCGCAGATTTACAAATATTATTTACACTATTATGAAAAATATAGAGACAGGTTATCGTGACCTACTTAAGGAGCTGTTAGATGCTCCATTCAAACCAGACCGAACAGGTACTGGTACATATTCGGTATTCGGAAGAACGCTAGAGCATGATATGTCAGCGGGTTTCCCGCTTTTATTATCTAAAAAGGTTTCATTTAAATCTGCTTTAGGCGAACTGCTTTGGATATTGAATGGTAGAACAGACATTGCATTTCTGCACGATCACGGCATTAAGTATTGGGATGCTGACTACAAACGCTCAGGTCGTACTGACGGAACTCTAGGACCTGTATATGGCAAGCAATGGCGCGATTTTAACGGCTTAGATCAGCTTCGTATATTAATTGATAATATAGGTACACATCCTGAATCTAGACGCCTTATGGTCAGCGCATGGAATCCAAGTAAGTTGCATGAGATGGCTTTGCCTCCGTGTCATTATGGCTTCCAAGTATATATTAATGACGGTAAGATGGATTTGATGTGGCAGCAACGCTCTGCTGATGTGTTTTTAGGTTTACCCTACGACATTGCAATGTATGGATTGTTATTGCATTTGCTTGCTAAAGGTTCTGGTTATAAACCAAACAAACTTATTGCACAATTAGGAGACTGCCATTTATATGCTAATCATATTGACCAAACAAAAGAATTATTAAGCCGTGATATTAGCGGTAAGGTTTATCCTTTCCTCGTTATTGATGGACCAGGTTTAGTATTAAACGCTTATAGAGAGGTAACAGTTCCTTCAGCGTGGCAAATACATTTAGAAAATTATGAACCACTACCGGCAATCAAAGCACCATTGTCGGTTGGAAGTTAAGACAAAATGACGTATTATATTTATCACATTCCTGGTCAAAAAATAGGTGTTACGTGTAATCTTAATAGAAGAGTTACTCAGCAGCAAGGTTATGCTGAAGGCGAATATGAAGTTCTGTATGAAAGCGATGATATTGATGAGGTATCAAGACTAGAAATAGAACTTCAAAAGTCTTACGGGTATCCGGTAGACCAACAACTTTACAAGAATCTTAAAAACCAAAATGAAATGATATTAAATCCTACAGAACAAACCACTACATTCCCAATATCAAAGCCTAAGCTTCCTATATTCTTAAGAGAGAATATTGGTTTACAATGGGAAACACCGCAAGGATGGAAGTTTGAAATTAATGAAGACACTATTCCTTGGATTATAAAAAACTCTTTTGTGTCGAGCTTTCGTGAGACAAGAGTATATATCTATAATAAAGCCTTTAAAAACTTCTTAGATGAGCTTAATGGAGCCACACAGCTTGAGATACCAATGATAGAGTCTTACCAAAAGTTTGATTTGATTCGTGAGTGGGCAAGTACTCGTGGCATCTATGACAAAGGCGATACTAAAACACAATACATTAAGCTTCAAGAAGAAGCAGGAGAACTAGCTAAAGCTATTCTTAAAGAAGACGACATTGAATTTATCGATGCTATTGGTGACTGCGTTGTAGTACTAACTAATCTTGCCCACCTTGGTGGTTACAACATTGAAGAATGTATTGATGCAGCATGGAATCAGATTTCTGCTCGTCAAGGAAGGATGATTAACGGTACGTTTGTTAAAGAAAACCAAGATATACACCCTGACAGTTCTTTTGGACAATACATTAAAAGAAAAACCCAATCACTATGAAACCAATAAAATCACACGATACTATCGTACCAATGCAATTTCGTGACCCTGTAGTTCGTCGCGTATGTCAAAAGTTTGTAGGCCGATCAAATGTTGGCTATGAAAAATATGGTGTTACACTTGAGGACGATCCAAGTGATATGCTTGCCTGGTTAAATCATTTACAAGAAGAGCTTATGGATGCTGTCCTGTATTTGCAAAAAGCTAAGGAGAAGTATGAAGCACAGAGCTCCGAGAAGTAACATGAGAAAGAAATTTAGTAGAAAGAAAGGACCGGTAACTGCGAAGAAGGTGTCAATTGACGGCATCAACTTTGCCTCTGGCTTAGAAAAATATATGTATCTCGCCTTAAAAAAGGCTAAAATCCCAGCAATATATGAAGGAGAAACATTTGAACTCCAATCTTCCTTTGACTTTCCATTTGAATGTTACGAATGCCAGGGGAACGGTAAAGGCGAATTTATTAATAGAGGAAATAAAAAAATCCTTAACATCAAATACACGCCAGATTTTGTAGGCAAACACTTTATTATAGAGTGTAAAGGCCGCGCAAATGATTCCTTCCCAATTAGATGGAAGATGTTTAAGAAGTACATAGCTGAAAATAAGCTAGAGCCGTTTACGTTATATAAACCACAAAATCAAAAGCAATGCGACGAAGTAGTGAGATTAATCCTCGAGAAGCAAAAGCTATATCCAGGAAAAAGTACGCAGAGCGACAAATAAGTAAATGGGTCGACTGGTCTTGGAGAATGCGAGGCAAAGTAATTTATAAAGAACTAATACAACAAATAGAGAAATATGAGCGAAGAGAATGATTTGAGCGGACAATGGGCCGTCTCTATAGGATTTTATCCTGGAGTACTGATAGGTATGCGTAGTTACCGCAATGAGGATATAATTTCACATGTGTTGTATTTACCGTTTTTTGATATAGCTTTACAAATTTTTAAATAACCAGATTATGAATATTACGAAAGAACAGAATGATTTTGATATGCAAGATAGCTTTGCTGATTTTGTGGATGAGCTGGCCAATGATGCAAAGAATGCGAATGCGTGCAGCATCGATAATCCGGAATGTGAAGGCTGCGGATCGTAATGTGCGCAAAACATACTAAGCTGTGTGAGCCTTGTAAGAAAAAGCTCATAGATGAAAAATTGAAAGAGTGCGCTAGATTATTCACTAATTTAGGCATGGACTCAACAGATGAAGAGCGTCGAGATGCTTATGCTAAAGAACAGCTGTTGCTTTACGAAATTAGAGCAATAGATAAAGAGAAAGGCGATAGGCTGTTGAATATCGAATAAAAAGAAAGGGGACCCAATTACGGATCCCCTTTTATTTTATATAACGTTTATGTTATATACCTATTTTCCAAATAGCTACGTCTGTTGATGGTACAGTTCCCCAACCATCTAGTAAAGCATGTGTATATAATCCACCTTGATTAACGCCACTGCTGTCGCGCATAATTTCCCATACAAGTTCATCACCTGCTGTTGCGTTAATAGGTACAGTTAATTCATAAGGTATCATAACACCAGGTGTATCCAGCTCTACAGCTTTTGGCGGCATAATAGCAACACCGTTTAATAACGCTCTAAACGCTGTAACTGAAACGCCACCTGAAGATCCTACTCTTTCAAAATTACCATATCCATTAAATAAATACAATCCTGATTCGTTAAATACTATTGTGCCGTCAGCTAATAGTTGAACGGGATCAGAAACAGTACCTTGCGCAGCACCAAAAGTAACTTGCAATACTTCACCTAATTCTGCAGGTGTTTGATCAACATTGCTTTTACCTTGCAGCACAAGTACTAGTGCTAGGTTGAGTTTACTTTTAGCAAAATCAGCAACGGCTGACATTGTATAATTTTTAGTAGAGTATTCTTGATTAAGTCCTTCGCTACCAATTACGATGTCCTCATCATGAATAACACTATCTACCGGATATGTTTGTAGTCTTGCCATTATTTTTTCTTTTTAGGTACGCAATTAGGTACTTTTTTACCACCTTTATTTTTCATACCTATTGCTTCATAACCAGTCCAACACGCTTTTTTAAGCTTTAACGGGCTGCCAAGTTTTTGTGGTCCACATCCTGCCATTACTTTTTATTTTTAGCGTTGTATTCAGCCTTACGCTTTTTGCGTAATTCTTTTTTAGCATCTTTGTACGTGACATTATCGGAAGTCATTGATGTTAATGCTGCTCTAACTTTATCACTTGGATATGTAGCCTTACCCATTTCCATATCTTTACGGTGCTTTTCATAAGCAAACTCACCCGATGTTGTTTGCTTAGCCGGGGAAGCTAAAATCTTTTCTTGCAAATGTTGAGGTAAGTTTTTTTGTTTGCCAACCAATGCTTTCATCAATGGTGACTTTGGATTTTGCTTGTACATGTTATAATTTATTTATAAATTCTTGAACTTCTTCTTCTTTAATGTGCAGTTTCATGTCTAAACCCGCTTCCCAGCGCATTACTTCTTCGCTGCCATTAAATATAATTAATGTTGGCACGTACTTAATATCGTACGCTTTTTGTAATCCAGGTGTTTTATCAATATAACCGCCCAACAATTTAGCACCTTCAATATCAGTAATATAAGGCCAATCATTCTGAGCATTAAACTCAGCATTGATATGAACCAGCTTTATCTGTGCTTTTAGGTTTACAACAAACAAAAAAGCAATTATTACATATAACTTTTTCATTTCTTTTTACCTGTTTGAATTTCGTATAAACGCTGATCAATAACTTTTACATCTTTGCCAATTGCCTGCACATCTTTCTGGGTCTGCATAATAGCATCACGTACCATTTGGTCTTTAAGATCGTATTCTGTGCGTGAAATAGCTGGTTCAGGTAATTGTTTTGCAATTTCAATTTCTTGCTTTAACGTATAATACATTGCAATAGCAGTAGCCATTGCAACACCAATACCTATCAATGTTTTAATACTTACGGTAAAGCTTGTGTCTTCGTTTAGAATCTTACTCATTTACCTTTGTTTTTACGTAAGAAATGCCAGCGCTGCAAGGTATAACCTATAGATACCAATAACAATGCTAGCTTTAAAGCTGTTTCTACCTGCGACATACTAATTGTCATCGCTGCTGTGTTAACCAAAAATAGTTTGATGTCGTGTTCGTTCATTACATGTGTTTGTATTTAACTTTACCGTTATTGCGATAAGCTACTAGTTTTTCACCACGATTAGGGCCGTCCTTTTTATAAGAGACATGTACCCAATCAGGCTCTTGTTCGTTTCCAAATTCCCAAATGATTTGATCAAACTCTAAATGATCACAGATAAAATTAAATACGTCCTTGTTAGTAATACCACCAAATACTTGAGCATCAATATCAAGCGCTTCCCCTTTACAATGTTGAGAACGTGAACTTCCACCAATAGCTTTATTAAGAGCTTCGCTACGGTATCCTGAAGTTACAGCGAGGGGTATTTTAAAATTATCACGCAAAGGCTGGAAGATGTTGAGTGCCAATGCCTTCAAATTTTCCATATGCTCAATCGTAGGCTCATTGCTGATACCTAATCGCTTTGCCGTGCCTGATTTAATTACCTCAGCAAGAGATAAGTTATTTGATAATTTCATTATTTATTTCTTTTTCTACGTTCTGCAGCTCTTTGTGCTCTATCTTCTTTTGTACCTCTTTTAGCTTTTTTTGTTTCTTTAGCTTTTTGAATACCTTCTTCTTTACGCTTTTCTTTTGCTTTAACTTCAATTAAGTCAGCTTCTTCGTTGCGTGCACCAACGTCCCATGTTTTCCAGCCTAGCGCTAATGCTATACGCTGCCATGTTTTATTGCGTTCGTCGAATGCTTCGGCAATAGAAGTTAATTCAGCAACAACGCGGTCTAAAGGAACATTCAGAGCCCCGGAAACAACACTACCGGTAATAGCCCAGTTAGGTCCTAAATTAAGTCTACCATCTGCGGTAATAGCCCAACCTCTTTCTTTCATATTGTCCGCTTCAAATCTTTTTGTTTGAATGGCACCATATAACTTTCTTAGCTTAGAACCAATAGGTGGTGATAGGTTTAATGCAGAAAGCAGAGTATAAGCATGATCTGACATATATCCCTTTTCTTCCTGCTCAATATAAGTTTTAATAGTATTTTTTATAGTAGATGCTACAGCACCATAGATACCACTACCTCTTAAAATAGTATCGAGCATACTATCAAACGTTCTCGCGATTTTCTTTTCTCTAATTTGTTTTGCTTTCTCAGTGTCTTCTTCTTCGTCGTCAAACATTAAAGCAAACAATGCACTTTGTAAAGCCGAGAATATAAAGTTTTGTATAAACCCGTAATAAGCAATCTTACTTACGTTTGTCTTCCAATCGCCGCGGCCATTTATAAGGTCCTGACCGGCTTTTTTCATCAAACGAGTGTATTGCATAGGAGTATTCGCAAAAGCTAGCACAAGGCGTCCTAAAACGCTTCTCTGCTGTTGTGATACCAATGCTGGATCAGATGACTGCTGTGCTTCATCAGACACTTTACTAAAATCTAAGAAAGCTTGCTCTTCAGCTTCTTTAAGTGACTTGCCTTGTTTTAAGTAAGTATTTATACGGTTACGGTAGTAAGTTGCACCACCAGTAGCAATGGCCATACTATCCGCTATCTGTGTTGGTGTAAAACCAATTTTTAATAGATAAGCAAGAATAGCTTGAGGACTGTTTTTAGATCGGCCAGCAACCTGAGCAATTTCAGAATCACTAACGTCCTGCTTCAAACCACCTCGACGTTCTTTTAGTTTATCTGAATTAAATAAGTATACCCAGTCTTTCCAGTATTGAGCTTGATCGGCAAATGCCATTGCAGCTTTAGCTGGGTTGTTATCAGACCAGTTAATAAAGTTGGTAAATGATAACATCTGTAGCAATGCAGAACGGCGGTTGAAGAACATGATAGCCCCAGTAGAGCCGTTAATCCAGTTCAACCATTTGTTCATTTGTCGGTTTGCACCAGAAGGACGGTTCACACCACTCTTCATAGAATACAAAGCATCCTCAATAGCTTCACGATGTGCACGACCCTTGATTGCTTCAATCTTATTAAGGTTTTCCTCACTAAAGATTGCATCTGCATTTTCAATAAACTGAGCTAAAATCTCTTTACGCCCAATCTTTTCAGTCATGCTGTTAAGATCCGCTAATACAGAATCACCTTCCCAAAATTCAGATGGTTTAGGCCATGTTTCTTTGCGCCCAACAATCATCAATGCCTCACCTAAATCCGCTAATTGCGGATTATCTAAGATTGCATCTTCTAATAACGATTGGTCTTCAGCACTAAGCCCGGGAATATTAGTACCTTGAGATGCCCACATATAAACGCGTAGTGCATGGTCATATGTAAATGGTGTGCCCGCAATAGGCTCACTAAGCATTTTATATTCCTCCTTAAATTCAGTTGTAACAACTTTAAACTCGCGCTTAATTTGTTGGCGCATAGTATCAATAGCTGCAACGCCTTTAAAGTAAGGCTCCATAAGATTCTTTTCAAAGAACGCCATGTCTCTGTCTCCCTGAGCACCCTTGCCTGCAAATGCGTAATGTACCAATCCTCTAAAGTCGTCTGCACCAGGAGCAATGAAGAATTTAAATCTACCTTTACCTTTACCTGCTAGCTGACCTCTAATTCTAGAAAATTGTTGCTCAGCGGATATTCCACTGCCGCGTTCAAGCATTCTATTAAACTCACCGTTTAATACTTGCGCAGGAGGGAATCCTTTAGAATATTTTCTTTGCCCGTCAACAAACCTATCTTCTATTAAAGCCGTTTGAGCTAATGCACTTGATATTTTAGATTTTACTATTTCATTTTTGCTTTTAAAGTCTTTAATAATTTTTGCAAACCTTTCATCCGATGTATTTTTAATAAAATTAATTAGCTTGTCACTAATATATTTACCGTTTTCATCAACACCGGCTACTGAAGCATATGAGTTACCAGACATTAAAATAAGCTCTTCCGGGTTTAATCCGGTTTCTTTATTAAAATATCTTTCGCCGTAATTTCCATTTATAGGATCATAGTCGGCCGGCATAGCCTCTTTAAGATTTGTTTCATCCAATATTTTATTAAACTCTTTTTTGAAAGCTATTAAAACATAATTTCTTGTGATAAATCTGTAGTCTCTTTCAAAATCTGTAAGTGGATTTGGTTTTTGTAACGCTGTTTCAAGCAAAATCCTACCAATAAAAGAGTTTGGGCTTGCATGCTCTTTTATAATATTTTTAAACGTACCATATCCTTTAGAATAACCAGCTATCCCCGCACCCATTCTTTGCGGGTGGTTTGAATCACTATGCGAAGAAGCTATGTAAGTACCTATAAATCTTGCTGCTTCGCCGTTTGAATTAGGATCTTTCATTTCTTCTTGGATAATAGAATTAAATCTTAACCACATTTCTCTATGTATGGTTTCAACCATTCTATTATAGCGGAGCACGTCACCCGCTTTCATGTATTCCTTTAATTCCTCCTCTGTTTCTAAAATATTTTCTTGTGTAAGAAGTTTCCCATTTTTGCCTTTAATCCGATATCCTTCTAAATTTTTAAGAGGTGGACCCCACTTTATAGGTTTAACGCCTGGTATAGGATTATTTTTTTCATCTAACCCTAATTCTGTTTTAATTATGTCGCGGAACTTTTTAAATTGTTCAGCATTTTTTCTCATACCGTGGCTATCGGCATTACCTATTAAGCTTGTATAAATAGAATTTTCAGGGAAGAAAAATTCTTTTGGAAAATTAGGTGCAATCTTTTCTTTAAATATATTTATAAACTTATATAAATCTTCTTCGTTCTTAAGATTGTATCTCCCGTTTTCTTTTCCAAATTGTCCCTTTAACGTTTCATCTATTGTGTTATTATAAAATCTACGTTTTGCATCAATATTAAAAAGAATTTCGCTAACAGTAGATTTTTTATAATTGTCTTGTTGCTTTTTACTTAAAGAGTATTTAACATTACCACGCTCAGATTGTCTTACGAATTCCGGTCCTAAGTTTTCAGCATTTTCAACACCTAATCGTTGTTGATTTTCAATAAGTGCTTGAGCTATAGGGCTATTAGGGTCTTGAAGTGCTTCTTTAATAATATCAAATGACAATTCTTCAGCCATTGCTTTAGCTAAAGATTCTTTCTTACCTCTAATAGGATTGCCGTCAGGTTGTAATATAGTGGCTAAAAAGTCCGCATCGGATATAACAATAGCTGCTCTAGGTAAACGTCTTACTAAGTCAGCACCGGAAGTTCTACCAGCTAAATCAGTAGTCGTTTTTTCTCTATCAATCTTTTTACCTTTCCAGTCGCTTGTCCATACACCATTAACGCTTTTTTGAACGGCAATAGGCATAGCCGTGCTTAACCATGTGGTAGACATGTTTTCAAGAATAGCCGCCTTGTTACGCAATAAAAATTTACGAAGCTCACCGTCTTTTTTGCCACCCATTGCTGTTTTAAGGTCGATATCGGCTTGCTTACCCATTTCGTTTTTAATCTCCTTAATAATAGGAGTAACAGTAACGTTCTTGCTTACCTTGGCATCAATACGAGATTTTAAAAGACGTACTGTTCTAAGTACTTTACCTTCAATAGATTTAATAACTTCGGGTTCAACTACACGTCTTCTAATAAGGTTTTTATATTCCGGTTTAGCGCTTACACTTGGTTCCTCAACTGCCTCAATAACAGCTGGTTGTATAACTTCGGTTTCAACTTCTACATCTTCTTCCGCAAGTTTTCTTGTTGATTTGCCTTCTAATCCTTCAAGATCAATATTTTCAAAGTTTTCAACCCATACTGGATTTGCTTTAAATGCATCAAGAATACGAAATTTAATACGGCCATTTAAATAACCGTAAGCAGAACCTCTACCGTCAAATTTGTTTACATCTCTTTGAGTATATAAACGAGATACAACATCAGAGACGGCTTCTTCTTCATCTGTGATTTGAAGACCTTTAGCTTGGTATTTTGAGAGCTGAGCCCCAACCATACCTTGAAGTGCTTCATATAATTCATAGCTATTCGGGTCATAACCTTCAGCTTGCATTTTTTCAAGTTGGGCTTTAGCACGTTCAGCAGATTTACTCATACTAAACTTTGTGCCTTCTTGTCTTTGTTTAAATTCTGCAAGTTTAGCTTTTACTTCGCCTTTAAATATTTTTTCCGTTAATCCTTTAATTTCACCTGTATCAAATGAAGCATTAAAAGATTCAATTGCGGCAAGGACATCTTTACCTGTTTTTATTTCTGTAGGTAAGCTTTCGCCTTTAAATATTTTATTCCAGCGAGATAATAATTTGCCTTGAAGAGTTTTATTAGCGTTTGTTTTTAAATCAAATCTTCTTGATAATTCTACAACGCCAGCCATAAGCTCTTCAGCAATATCAGCTTTATCCCTTGGTTTTGTGGCATTTTCAATCCTCCCATAAGCAGCATCAATACGATCAAATTTGCGTTTAGCGATTTCACCATATGTATCTATCATATGTTTACGCAGATCTTGTGCTAAACCTATAATATCACTATTACCTTCAAAGAGTTTTCTAAATAAAGTAGCATGGGATACTTCGTGCGCAGAAACAGATTGATTTCTTCTTTCACCTTCTTGAGAAACTATTGCAATTGGTGCATTAAATTCAGCGCCGGCAAAAATGCCGTAGAATTCCATTTCGCCTTTTTCTATAGCTTCTTTTGCTTTTAAAAGCTCTTCTTTAAGTTTAGTTTTATCTTCGTCTGAAATATCTTTTTTGTCAACAGCTTCAATTGCCTTATCAATACCTTCTTTTGTAGTTTTAGCGTATATATATTCGAAGTTTAAACCTTTTTGGGCAGCCGTTTTCATTTGAAAAACTTTTGCTTTAGCACGGCTTCTAGATGCTTCACTTTGACCTAAAACATCGTCTTTTCTAAACTCTAAATTAGTTATAGTATTTGCATGCTTTGCAATAAGACTTTCTTTTTCAGATCGCGAAAGATTTTTATTAGCATTAATTCTATCAATAGCTCCTTTAGCTTTATATATTTGGCTATCAATGTTTAATAAAATACTTTTATCTGATTTAGAAAGTTCATCTATACGAGCTTCGGCTAATTTCATTGCAGCAAGGTTTTCTTTAATTAAACCATCTGCTTCTTCTTGTAATGCGCCAATAGCTTCTTGAACTTGCAGGTCGTTAATATTACCAGACTGCAAGTCATTAATCTTATTTGTAATCTCAATTACTCGTGCACTTCTTCTATTTGCCGCTGCTTGTTCATTGCCGGTTGTTGCTGCAGAATATATATTATTTATTAAAGATGGTGCACCAAACCCAAGACCAGACATTATAGCACCGGAAAGATATGCTTCTCCAATGCCGTCCCAAATGCCAACTTCTTTTTTATCTAATACCCATCTATCTGCCCAATTACTTATTAGTTGAGACCCTAGCTCCGCGCTACCCTCTTTGTTTAAACCTGTACCCCAAGTTTCTAAAGCTTTAAGGGTAGTCATTGGATTTTGCGTAAGGTCAGTACGAGATAAGTCAAATGACTTTTTAATACTTTTTTTAGCGGCTAAAAACTGGTCTAATGCTATTTTTTCAGTAATATATTCACCGGCACCGTACATAATACCTGCAGTGTAAAAACGTAGAGGTGATATTTTTTCACCATTGTCCATTTCTTCCTGCATTGTACGAAACTTCTCTCCAGATGCGCTGGCGGCAATTAAACCTAGACCAGCACTTGGCACACCAGCAGTAATAGCTGTATTAACTGCCTGCTCAGTAAATAAATCTAAACCAAATTCTAAAAAGTCTTCTACAGATTTAACTTTACTAAGTTCTTGACGTTTTTCAATTTTACCTGTAATATTTTCAGCTTCTTTAACAAGAGCATCGCCTGTAGTAGATAAAAGATTTAAACTTGCTTTTACAGGAATACCTGCTACATAAAATGGCACATAGCCAGTAGCTTCTTCACCTGTAATGCGCTCTTTAATCTTATCTGGTGATATTTCTCTAGCAAAGTTAAGTATGTTACCACTTGCATTTAATGCGGCTGCACTAACACGACCTACGGCAATATCTAAATTATCATAAGACCTAGCGGTTAAGTCTACAAGCTCTTCTAAGTTTTGACCAGTTTCTATAGTATTGGCCAATTCCTCATTAGTAGCCTTATATGATTCGTAAACGTCGTTATAAGATTTGCTAAGGTCTTTATACTCATCTATTTCTTCTTGAGTAATAGATGCGGGGTCTTTCTTATATTTTTCGCCAATTTGATTTAGCTTAATTGCCGATGTTTCTAAATATGCTTCCTCTGCTATTTTATTTTTAGAAAGGCGATCAATTTCAGCAATTGCATTTTGTCGGCTTTTTTCAACCTCTGATTGTAATTTTGCTTTTTGTATTTCCGCCTCAGTTATAGGTCCGGCTGGAAAAAGTGAGGGCATATACTTTTTTAAACGACCAAGAGGGCTGTAAATATCATCGTCAAAATCTTCTAAGATTTCTTCAACTTTTGCATTAAACAAATCAGATTTTGCAGTCTTAAGGTACATGGCTTTCGCCTCAGCCGTAATATCTTCAGGCTTTGCGCCTTCACCCAGTTTTCGTTTAGCCGGTTCAATAAAGTCGTCGTAAACATATACATCATAAAATTCACCTGTAGCCATCAATATGCCTTTAGGTGTCATTTCTTTTACAGCTACCTTTTCAGGTGTGTCAATATTCTCTTCAAGAGCTAAATAGTCTTCAGATATATTTACAGCCGCTAGCCTTTTAAGTGCTTTATCTACCGGATTAAGATCTTGTGACTCCAATGAAGTATCGGCCAAACTGGAATCCCCAGCGGCCGTCTTCTTTTCTGGTTCCGTCGGTGGAGTTGTTTCCGCGGAACCGTTTAGCTTTCCCTCACTTGCGGTAAAGCCGAATTCATCCATATATTCATTAAGCTCCATATTGGAAGCTGCAGCGCCTGTTTTTAAAGCTTCTAAAGTAACTTCATTGCCGCTGGCATCAAAATATTTAGGCATAGTATTTTATTTAAAGTGCAGGTAATAAACCTATTAATCCTTGTAATGTTTTTCTTTCGCGCTGTTCACTTTCAATCCATACTTTTTCAACTGGATCCCATTCGTAAACAATCCAACTATCTTTACCCGACGGTGATACTTTAGTATTTTCGTCAATTTTAAATGGTACTCTAGCATTAAAGGCGCTTTCAATACGCTTAACAGCAGATTCATAATCTTTTTGTGCCGATGTCCGTGTATCTTTACCGCCAGCCGCTTTAGCTTTTGATTTAACACCAATATTAGCCGCCACTTTATTAGCCTTTATAATACGATCAATCAACATATTTTTTGCTGCATCAAAACCAACTTCATCAATATCAATATCACCTGTTGGTATTACATCACCAAAATCGCCATCGCTAATAATAGAGCGCAAGGCACTTTCGGTTTTAAACATGCTATCGTATTGTGAACGTAATAGTTGTGCATCCGCGTCTGTTAAAGCTCTCCCTAGATTTTGCAAGTTTGAATTTGTTTCTAAAATTCCTGTGGCTTCAGCAAAAGCTTTGCGACCTGGCAATTTCAAATCTTTAGCTGCATAATCTTTTCCATTAACAGTATATACAATATGGCCGTCTTTTATAGCAACCTTGTATTCACCACCACCACCAAAAATTTGTTCAAGGGCTTTTACTTGTTCTGGGTTTGATTGGCCAACTGAAAAGCCACCATCTTCGGCTACAATATTTAAAAAATCATTTTGAAGTTTTGAAATGTAGTCCATTTCTGCTCTAACACCTGAAAATTGATTGTTTATATTGTTCATTTCACCAACCAATTCCATATGCTCAATGCTTGTCGGGTCATTCAATCGCCCAACTCTATTCGCTTTTTCAGAAAATGAATATTTAGCATCTGTACCAAATTTACCAAGGGCAGCTTTTAACTTTGGGTCGTCTACACTATTAAGATTAATATTACCATCAAGGGTGTCTAATCTTTCCGCAATACGTTGATTAAGCTCGGCAATTTCTTTTTCTTTCTTTGCTTTTCTCCCTTCAAAATCAAAACCTTTAGCAAAAGCACCTACTAAATCTGCTTGCTTTGCCTGGGTTTTGGCAAGTTCTTTATATCCTTGTAAAATAGTTGTGTCTGCCATAATTATGGAAATTTAGTATCTAGCTTTAAAGACATTGACTTAACTCTCTCGCCACCAGCTAAAATGTCTTCCATAATATCTCCCTTTTTAGCCGCATTGTAAGCTCCAATACCGTCGGCTATTCCACCTGCTATTTGGCCAACGCCTCCTGCAATATTTTCTCTAAATCCAAGCAATGCTTCTGTTTGTGCCTGCAAGTCAGCCATGTCCATACCAAGCTGTGTGCCAAGTAAATCTTCTTGGCGTTGTCTTGTATACATTTCACCTTGGCGCTCCATACGTTGCAATCTAGAAGCTTCTCCAGCTTGCAAACGTTGAATTTGAGATTCTTGCTGACCAATACTCGCCGATGCGGCTTGTAAGTTTTGTGCTTGTTGATTTGCTAATGCCTGAGTAAATGCGGCAATGCCCGAACCACCAGCCGCACCACTTAAACCTTCCATAGCGTTTGCAAACATTTGTTGTTGCTGCTGTGCTTGGAATTGTGCTTGCTGTTGATTAACAGTTAAGTCCTCGTATACATTTTCCATGTTTGCATACGGGTTACTAATATCTTGGGCAAAATATTTAGCTTTGCTTGCTTCAAACGCCTCACGAGCCGTGGTTTGTTTTTGTTTAGCTTGGCGAGCTCCAACAACATTTTGATAAAGATTAGCTCCACCTTCGATCAAAGCCGGTGCTGCCTGTAATGCTGCTATTGCTAATGGTCCCATATTAATTAAAGTTATAAATTATTATCACGTATTATTCACTGCTTATAAAGGCTTCTGTATTAACCCCAAATAGCTCTTTAGTATCTCCACTGGCTGTTGTCATTTTAACTTCAGCATAGTATCCTATTATTCCGGATGTATTTACTTCATTACTTTTAGATACAAATACAAATTCACCCGCCGCAGGTTGTGTTACACCATAATCATCACTAACCGTCATTCTATTGCCAGCAATTGCAATGATTTCACCAATCTGCAATATATTACCGCCCCCGTCTAATACAAAAGCAATATCACCAATTTGAACTGATGTGTTTATAGTATTAACAAAGTCAAGCGTAAAGTCAGAGCCCGCAACACCAGATACATCAATACTACCTACACCTTGAATAGAAAACTCACTAGTATCAAGCGTACCTGTTTGGTTAACGTTGTTCCAAGTGGTTGCTAATCCCTTAATATAGTTAAAGAATATACCTTCGCGTTTTTTCCAAAAGTCTACTTCACCATTTTGGCTATTGGTTGCAACCTCAGCTGTCCATCCGCTATCGCCCTCATAAGATAAAGACTTAAAGTTCTTTATGCTTGATGGACTGTCATTAATAATGCAGGTTACTGTAGAATCGTATTGCGTATCGTAGAAGTTTGATCGCGTTTCATTTGAATGCTCCCACAATTCACCACCGTTAAAAGTATAATATTCGTTATTTAACGATATACCAAATTCCGGTAAATAGCTTAAACGCGTTGGCCAGCCGTCTACACTTTCTTTAAAAGAAATAACTTCTTGGTCAATAGTAATATTATATGCCGACGTAGTCTCATCATACGACCCGATTAAAGGTCTTACTTGAGCTTTCAAACCGTCTTGGAAGAAGTCAGACATGCTTTTATCCGATATGTCTGTTAGTCCGTCAATAGACAATCTTAATACCGCACCTCTGGCTTTATCAGTAAAATAAACTCTAAATCCATATGATGCAAATGATTCCGGGTTTTTAGATATCCCATATTCTCCTGCAAATGTTGAAGCATCGCCTAACACTCTATTGGTAGATACAAGGTTTACATTGCCATCAGCATTATATAATGCATCTTTATCAGCAAGTATTCTAAATACTTTGTCCTCACAAAAAGCCACTAATGAAGTGTCTCTAGCGTGCAGCTTTTGTATGCTACCATATATAGGCTCAAGGTCTTTAGTAATTTTTAAACCAGCAATAAATTGATTAAGGTTATTTACACCGGAAATACTATTATAAATACCACTGTAAATAAGCCCCGTGTCTCTTCTTTCTTCTACATATGGTTCTTCTAATATAGAAGATACCTTAACGCCTTTGCCAACGGTTGGAGCGTTAAAGTCATCGTTAATTCGGTTTGATTCAACACCATTGCCAAAGCTGTAGCAGTTAAACCATTCTAAATCAAATGGAGTACCATGAGTTGCAATATCAAGCAAATTGGTTGCTTCATAGTAAATATCTAAATCAGCATCTTCCAGCGGCTCTGTTTCAAAAATAGCTGGATTTTGTGATACAAATATGTCACTAGTTTCGTCAAAATACTTATTCCAATCTCTAGTTTGCCGGTATGCTTGAATATTGTAATTGCTAAAACTTGTAGCTGTAACAGGTCGGTCAAATGTTACGACTCTTTCTATTTCATATTCTCCGTTTACATCTGGACCATTTACCGTATCACTAATATTTGTTATAGTGTAGTATTCATCTTCACCGTCTCCAGGGAAATAAATATATTTACCAACTGCAAGACCGTAATAGAAAAAGTTTGCTCCAACTGCGGCGCCGCTATCATATGGAGTTGTATCATAACCCCAATTAATAACCATAGAATTAGATCCAGCAACAGGTTTTGTATGCCATGTTAATATTGGTGGGTCGCTGCTTGAATCGTATCCCGCTGGATATGTATTTAAAATACCATTAGCTGTATATTCTAAATCATATTTAGGATTTTTTTCTTGCAATGACGACAATATATACTCATCAAAATAAGTATCTCTATTTATTTTAACAAAGAACTTACCTTGATATTCCTTTTTAAATAGTTGTTCGTATTGATAAACTAAAATAGTAAAGTTGGTGTCAGCAGCCAATGCATCCCACCACGCAAAATCAGTTGACTTTTTAGTTTTAAACGTTAAAGAATATTCCGCATATTCAACGGATGAAACTGTATTAACTTCACCTGTTGGACCACCGGATAATATTTCATATAAATCAGTAACTTCAGCTCCGGTTAGCCCTGGGTTTGAAGTATTTACATTTATAAACTTAATGTAATTTCTGCCGCTCCATTGCCCGTAAAAGTCAGCGTCTTCTCCTGCTTTTGGGCCATTAAATCTTACTGTTATGTATTCATTATCATCTGAAGCAGGTGCTACTTTTTTAACAAATCTTGATTGCTTTTCAACAAGCTTATTTGTTACGTCTTGCGGCGCTTGATTGCTAATATCTAGTATTTTATACTTAGCTTTTACTTCAACATATAAATCAGAATCGTGTGCCTTTTTTAAATGTATGTAATTGTCTTCAATAAGTTTATTGCGATCAGCACTTGGAAAACTTAACCACACATTACCATCATCGGCTTTGTAAAATCTATCTAAAGCTAAATTGTAATATGGATTAGAAGTATCCTTCACCATAATTTTGTAATGTGAAGCAAAATCAGGTGCATTAGACGTAATGCTTACTCGAAGCTTATTGGACTTATTAGAATCAACCTTAGGTATGTCTACAGCCGCATCTGATGACGTAAACACTGGTGTTTCACGTCCATATTCATCTGCATAAACAACCCCAAGCTGGTAATTGCGCATTGACTTAACTGAAGCCTCTGGCTTTTTATCACCACCGTGTGCTGTAGCTGTATAAGAAGTAGTAAGCTCAGGAATAATAGCGGTACCGCCAGTTTCTATATTAAAGTTTTGTACGTAGTTACCGTATATAAGTCTATTGCTTATAATTTCTTGCGACTTAGCTTTTTTGGGCACGTTGTCGTAAGCTCTTATAATTTGATTAGATTCAATTACTGGTCCAAATACATTTGATTGTACCTCAAACGTTGTATCTGTAACTGGTATTGTTTCTATTTTATAAATATTATTAGAGCTACCGTCTTTGTATAATATATCAATACTTTCAACATCTGCTGGTGCTGTATCAAAACTACCTAGCTCTAAAAAGCGTACATAGTTTTGCATACCTTTATTTAAAGCTTTGTATGGCGTATAATCAAAAGTATTGCCAATAAATGCGACCTCAGAAAAAGGAGATAGCGCTGAATAATTATTGTCGATGTACTTCCAGCGATAAGCAAAACGCGGGAATTTTAATTCAAACAGTGGATCTTCTTCCTCCAATACAACATCCCAAAAATAATCAAGGTTATTTAAGTTTTGAGATATAGAAAGTATTTCAACAGTAATATCAGTTGTTGGTGGCGGCCCTGGATTAACGGTTATATTTACAACTTCTGCACGAACAAAATATTCATCAACAAAATTGTCATCATTTTCTCTAGAAGCACTAAATAAAATAATATCGTTTAATGCCCAGTCAGGTACACCTTTAAATTGAATAGTTTTTGTATCGCCAGTCTCTAATATATTATAGGCATCACCAGTTGTTGTTGTTGTGAAGTTTGCATAAACTTGAACGGAATCAACACCGCAACCTAAGCCAGAACCAGTTTTTAATGTTGCACGCATTGTAAGTGCGGGCGCCGTTAATGGTTTCTTTTTAATTACAGTAATATCTTCTGCAATAAAATCGCGACTATATACCTGAGTATGAACAGAGAATGTATTACCACCCTGATTAGAACCAGCTTTAAATGTTGCAATATCAATTTTACGCGGCTCATTTAAATCATCCGTCCACATTAACATTCCATCAAGAACATTAATTCCAGTAATTAAATAAGCATCGTCAAAATTAAGTACGCCGTTTCTATCAACCAACACAGGTGCAACAATATCAGTAGCCTGGTCGTATTCAACAATGGCATCTACAGTATCGCTTGTAATAAACCAATAAAGCTTGTTTGTTGAGATGTCTTTAGTTGTACCAATGCATATAGCATTTGTTAAACCGAAGTTGTCATCCCAGTCACCCGCGCCTTCAAAGTTTTTCTTAGTATTACCTAGTATGTTTTCAATCGCACCAACATCAGAACCTTCAGATGTGCTTATCTGTATATTCTGAGCATCGCGATATTCGCCGGCTGGTACTAACCTCTCATCAAGGTCTTTATTCATTCTACCACGTACGAAATTGCGCTGTAGTTTTGCCATGTATTAGTGTTTAATCCACTTAGATTGATTTCTCATTACCTGTGCCAATTCTGCAATCTTAAGATTTGATAAACGTATCTTAGCGTTACGTTTTGCAGCTGACATTTCTTTTTTGTAGCGGTTGATTTGGTATTCAGGAGTATTTGCACGTGTAGCCAGAACAGCGTGTGCAATGTATTTATAGATAGCTTCTTCAGCAAATTTATGTACTTTCATTTCCTCATCAGTGCCTAATCCATCACTAATGTATCTTAGAGTAACAATTTTGTTTGCCATATTTGAGCTGAACTGCGCAATGCCACGTTGTTGGTCAATGTAGAACACACCGTTGCCCTGCGCTTGCTCTGGATTTAATCCATAGCGTTGTCCATAGCGGTATAGGTTAAAAATATCCGCATCATTCATATTACGCAAGTCATCAGTATTGCTTGAATAATATGCTTTATTAAAATTGGTTAGTGTTTCAGATTGATTTGCTTCAACAACGTCACCATTTTGATCAAACAAGTATTCGTAATTACCGTCTTGTACATAAGCGGTTGGGTTACTTGTTTCGCGTGTAGGATAAATAATGCGCTCAATTCCGTCTTCACCAGTCCAAGTAAACCTTACATAGTTTACGTAGTCTTGAGGTAGTGGCATATTTAAAGCAGGACCTACTTCAATTTCAATTGCTTTAGTTGACGGTAATAAATCAAAGCTAAATTCTTGAATAGCGCGCTGTGCATGAAATGCAACGTCTGTTCGCTTAATCTTGCTGATAATTTTATCCTCACCTACATAAGCAATCATAAAATTGTTTACAAGGTCTTTTATACTGGTGAACTGGTAAGCACCGTAATTTTCATCGCCACTATTCCATTGCCCATCGGCACCTTCGTAGTATTGTTCGCTAGTTTGATTTATCAGCCCCATTTATTAAGCTTTTTCTTGTTGTAACTTCTGTATTTCCATTTGATTACCAATTTGGTAAATGCTTGGATCTTTAATAGCAATACCAGCAAGCTCGAGTATTTTGTAAACTAATTCAGGTTCTTCTGAATCGTGTAGTTCAAAATCTGTAGAGTTAGCAGAATTATATAATGCTTGCCCCGCTACGGTTGTATATGCCCACACTACGGTAGCTGGTCTTTTAATATAATTACATGTAACACCTGTAGTTAATTCAGCTGCTCCATATACTTTATATCCATCAGTTGACGCTACATAAATTGGGCGATCGTTAGTTGGCTTTGCCAATGGTGAGCTTGAAATGTATAAATATTCATTGTTATTTACGCGCTCAACCTCTGTGCTATTATAAATAATTGTACCCATACGATACAAGTTAGCAGGAGCTGTCCAATAGTTATTG
>Ga0208795_1000437_pt1 | contig 20383 bp, 30 predicted proteins | sample CB_VirMetaG_6_FD_184541 | JGI IMG/M metagenome (GOLD analysis project Ga0208795, IMG submission 184541) | Freshwater to marine saline gradient viral communities from Chesapeake Bay - CB_1508_2 Viral MetaG (SPAdes) (version 4) | ecosystem: Environmental > Aquatic > Marine > Coastal | place: USA... | reverse complement strand
CAACTTCTTTCCAGACTGACTTATGCGCCATGGCAAACCCGCCGTGGCACAGCCTACCCGCGTATGGCACGGGGACTACGAGCGCATCCGTCAGCCAATCCCTCCCCTGCTGTGTGCCTCTGAAAGCTATGATGTCTATGGACTTGCGTTTTGCTACATATACAGTAGTCGATGTCCATTTACTTTCAATTTTGATGGCGTCTTTATTCTTTTCTTTGTAGGCGTTCATTGCCCAACTTACAGCCATATTTAACAAAACGGGGTCGAGTTTCATTTGTCAGCCTTACCTTCTAGGCGCTTAAATATGGCGCCGAGCATTTCTTTAATCTCTCGAATGTCCTCACGATAGTCATCCTTGGCAACATATTTCTCAGGTATCTGCTTCATATCGGCATCGATGCGGTCAAGAAGAACAAAAACGCGGTTGACTAGCCACCCACCGCCGAAACTTACGATTGCCAGAAAGATGTTAAACCCTGTTTGAAATTCAATCATTTTATTACCACATTAATAATCAGCATCGCTGAAACAAAAAGAACTGAAAAAGTGCCTACAATCGCCACAATATCAATCATTGCAGCTCTAGCCTCTGCTTTAGCTTTAGCTTCAGCAATTCTCATATTCCGTATCTTTGTTCTTTCACGAAGCATGTCGTGCCAAAGATTTGCGTTGCCCGTCCAGTAAAATAAATCTTTTAGTTCTTTCTCTAACTGTTGAGCTTTCTTCTTTTGGAGTGTTATCTCAAGAGCCTGACTCTCAACAGACTTACCACCAAACAGTTTTTCTATTTTGCTCGGGTTAGTGGCCTTTTGTTCGAGTACACTGACCTCTTCCCGCGCATCCCAGAACTTACTCAAAGCTCTGGTCATATCGCCTAATTCGCGGCCTTCATTAACCGCTGTCTTCATGAAGCGGTAAGCAGAGGCGCACATCTGTACTGCTGCTACTATCTCTGCTGCCATCAGTAAATCCTTATACCGTCTTGAGTTGGGTCTACTAAAAGCGGCTTGCAGTAAGCTGAGATCGGGCTAGATGTGCTAGGTGTTGTACGTCTTTGCAGTCTGTTTGCAAAATAATTACAGCGATTTAAGTCGTAAAAGCACATCGCCTGATCACAAGTTTCAGACGCTTGATCACCTCCTATAATCAGAACCAAGACAAACACATGAATCACTTGTCATACTCTTGCCCTATGGCTCTACCGGCCAGTCAGAGTCTTCTAAGCTTGGAAAGTTTTCATGTGCCGTAATGTCCCTAAGAGCTTGTCTGTAAGTAGCCATCTCGGTAGACATAGTAACGTCAGACATACCCATCCAATCCGTCTCGGCTAGTTTGGTATTTCTAGTAGTTCTAACACTTGCCGCCGCAGTTGCATCAAGCTGTGCTTGGTAGGCTGCTTCATGCTCTGCTTTAGTAGTTGTTACGCCGTCTTCTGTAGTGTCTGCAAACATATCTGTTTCTATGTAAGCCTCTACCCAGTTACCGTTAGCGTCCTGTACTGCGCCGTTGCGACCTACTTGCTTGTAGGCTGCGCTTGCTTCGGGCTTGGGTGCTGCGAGTACAGGGTCTATGCCTAAAAACTCGCAAGTGTCTGCGTCCCACACTTTAGGCAGTGATGTGTTGCTGTGCATTCTCCTGACTTCGCCTTGAGTTTTGACTTCGCCAGTTGATTGAATACGATATTCCATAATACTTTCCTTATGCTATTGCTAAAAATATGTAAGAGCCGCCACTGGCGTTAAGACCGGCAGGAGCAGTTGATGTTACTGTGAATCCACTAGAAAGTGGGTCAATGTAGTCAGTGTTTGTAACTTCTGCGGCTGTGGTGTTTAAGAGCAAGTACGGATCGTTACCTGCTGTAATACCTCTCGCGCTGTCCCAAAAGTACCAGTCGCCAGTTGAGTCAGAACGCTTGATAAGGATAAATCTAGCACCTGCGCTAAAGCCACAGTCTACGTTTAAGTCAGAGCCTGTGCCCGTATAGCTTCCTACTTTACTTACTCCTGCTAGTGTGGCGAAGAGGTAGGATATGTACGTTTCTCCGTTTCCATTTACGTTGCCAAAATCTACTTTTAATTCATATTGTGTTGAATTTATTGTTCCTCCGACCAAAGCAGTATTGGCCTGTTCAGCGCCGTTAGATTCTATAAACAACGCTTTATCTTGGCCTTGAGAAGCCACATAAGTATGCCATTGTCGTCCAGAGTTGCTACGACCTTTAATGATAATTATTTCTGGAGTTACACCAAGATTATGATTTATGACTTGTCCAGAACCGCTTCCATTACCAGTATAAGCCACCACATCAAAAAAGCCTGTGGCGCGTTTGAAGTTCCAAGCAATGTTATTTGAGCTTGCGCTATCTTGATCGCCTACTCCTGTCATCCAGTCATAGGTAGCCTCTGTTCCTATTGCTGATTCTGCATCAGTTGCATTGGTTAAAAGTTTTTTCTGTCCTCTTAACCTATCTGTAAGTTGGTTTTGGAAACCATTAAGCAGAGTCATAATCTGCATATCAGTAACAAAACCAGTATAATAAGTAGGAGCTGTAGCCGTTCTATTAACAGGAGCAAAAACCTCAGTCCCAGACTCAGGAGTCTTCATTGGGCGGCGTATGGCTATGTAGATGTAGTTTCCACTGTTTTGATTTACATTCACATTGTTTACTGCATTAATAACAAAACCAGTTGATGTTGGAACAATATATCCTGATGTGTAAGCTGATAAATTGCTTTCTGCGTAACTTTGGTTTGGAAAAAGTGCCGCACCTCCTGTGTTGTGCATTCCACGCATTACATCCATCAATAACCAATTACTTGATGAGCTTGTGGTTGATTTTACTAATACCCACTGAGGCTCAAAACCAAGGTCAACTTCTAAGCCTGCCGAGCCTGTCCCAGTATAACTCCCACACTTAATAATATTCTCGTCATCGTCTCCAAAGCCTCCTGCGTCTGAGGCGAATAGGTAGGCTACGTATGTGTCTCCACTTTGATTAACGCCGTACTCGTTTCCGACTGTAAAAACAGAATCAGTTGGCGCAGTGTCATTCCAAACAGCACTACTTGTTTGAGCAAAGTAATCAGTAAATTCTAAAAATTTAGTTGCGCCAATCGAGCTATGATATATCTGCCAGTTGTAAGAACCGCTTGTTTTTTTAACGATCATTACGGCAGGTGTTGCTCCAAGATTATGAGCAATCTGTCTTCCCGACGTTTCATCCCCAGTATAAGTCACAACATCAAAGAACTTTTCAGCCTTGCGGAATGTCCATGAGGTGAAATCGCCGCCATATTGAGGGTCAGAGGAGTTTCCATACCAATTTGAATCAAGCTGAAAGCCATCTGTATTGAACGTATTTACTACTGGGCCGGTAAATGGCGCAGTAGTACTTGAGCTGTCTATGTATTTATTTGCAGACAAAGACCACTCTGAATCAATTAATCTGTGTCCTTCTGCCGCCTGTCTACTTTTAATCCAAACTAAACCGCCTTCATCGGCAAGATTTATTCCATTTACAATATTTGTATCTGTGTCGTTACCAGTATACAAATAAGTCGAGAAGACATCCTCAGCGTACAGAGACTCACCTGCATTACCTGCCGCTGCTGTTAGCGCCTTCGCTAATTTGCTCATGCGTTACTCCTAAACGTAGCTGCCAGTGTAAGCACCGTAGAGTACGGAGGAGACTTTCCAGAACACCAGTGTGTCTTTCGCAGTCAGCGTAGGAGCGACGTTACCGCCAGAGGTAACCCAAGTCATTGTAGGCCACGTTACTGTGTAGCTAGCGCCTGCTTCGAGCTGTAGGACGATTGCGTCACCTGAGCTTAGTGAGTCTGTGAAAGTCGTGTTACCAGAGAGAGTCTTGGTCTGTACTGCGCCGTTGGTTGCGTCAAAGGCTGTGCCTGACAGCGCGTACACAGTGTCTCGGATGGTCTTGTTTGTAAGAGTCTGTGTATCTGTAGTGCCAACTACGACTCCCGCAGGAATTACTTTTTGAGAAGCGGAACCGTCAATGTTGCCAGAGCCATTCGAGAGGACGAAACTAGATGCTGCAATGCCAGATAGCGTATTGCTGTCGGCGCTAATAGTCTTGTTAGTCAGAGTCTGTGTGGCATCAAGGGTAACTGCATTGCCGCCATTCCCGCCCACTTGTGCGTAGACTTCCCAAGTAGAGCCGTCGTAAACAAACTGGACACTAACCCCAGTAATATCAAGGACTAGGTTTTCCGCAGTGCCGCTAATAGTGGAGCCGTTACGCCCGACGGTTAGGTTATTAGAGCCAAAACTAGCCCCGGCATCTGCAATGACAACTTGGTCTCCCACACTGGGGGAAGCAGGGAGAGTAATGGTAAACGCCCCGCCGCTTGTATCCGCTAACACGCCTTCTAAGTTGGCTGTAGTGTAGTTAGCTGTTTTAGCAACATAAGACACACCCCCCGCAGTAGAAGCGTCGATAACCGCAGCTCCCGCACCCGCGCCGTCTGTGACAATCATGACTTTAGAACCGTTAGCCACGTTTACCGTAGCGCCTGATCCTTGCTTGATCGTAATGATCTGACTGCCTGTAGTGGCGTTCTCAATCAACCACACTTTAGAGACAGTATTTGGACCAAGGGTTACTTCGCGTGTAGCTGTAAGGGCACCCGCTGAGGTGATCTTTAGATAGAACCCACGAGTCGCATCTGCTGTAGCGTCGGGCATCGTAAAGGTTTCGTTAGCGTCGGCAGACATTTGCTTCGTGCCGTAGCTAAAACCGTCGGTAATCAGCTCAAGGTTTGTGTTGGTGCTAGTGCCCCAAGTGCCATCTTCATCACCGGTTGTAATTTCTTTTAACCGGAGGTTATTTACATAAGTAGCCATTTAGTTGTCTCCAGTCCTTATGTTAAGGTGCTGCCACCGGCAGCGGGAATAGTGGTTGCGTAAATCTTTGTATTCTGGCGCAAATTTAATGTTTCCCCGCAGTCTGCACAAGTATCGGCAGTTAGCTCCGCTTCGTCAAGATCGTATCCGCAACTACCGCATACCACTTCAACTTCGTGCTTTGGGTCAATGCTATCGCCGTTATTTGCGGCTTCGTTTATTGTTTTCATGCTGCTATGTCCGTCCAATTAGGTGTTTGAGTGATAGGGGCTATGTCGCTCCAGCTAGGGTTACCGCCCGGAATTATCTGGCTCCAGACCAATACCGTTCCTACTTCACCCGTGGCCTGTACGCCAACGGCGTTAACTACGGCAGTGCCTGTTTCTTCGGTCTCGCCTAGCGCTGTGGTGCCTTGAACGCCTGTGACATCGACGTTCTGTTGCAGTAGGACCGTAATGTTGCCCAGTGTTGCTGTGGCTTGTAGACCACTCGCATTGAGGGACGAATCCCCTACTATTGCTACATTGCCCGCTGTGCCTGTAGCCGAGACGCCTGTAACTAAAACATTGGTGGTTGTTACGGGGCCTGCAATCCCTAAAGCCGTAGTACCTGCAACCCCTGTAACAGAGAAGATTGCGTTACCAACTACAGTTGCTGTGCCTACCTCACCAGTAGCTGCGTTACCAAGAGCGTTTATCGCTCCATCGGCGTTTACTGCAATGTTGCCCAGTGTCGCTGTGGCTTGTACACCGGTAACCGAGACTCCTGTGCCTTCTTGGACTGTAACCGAGCCTAGTTCGCCTGTGGCCTGTATGCCTAGAGACTGACCCCAAGAGCCTTGCCCCCAGACTCCGCGACCCCAACCGCCTAGCTCGACCGTTTGGTCTACTCCTTCACCCCAAGAGCCTGAACTCCAAGTGTTACGACCCCATCCAGCAGCCATTTACTAGGCAATCCGAATAATCGCGTTGCTCGCGTCAGCCGCAGGGAAGACAATAGTAAAATCTCCCGCAGTTGAGGTTTTATCCGAACCAAAATCTAGTACTGCTACCGCAGGATTAGTGCCACCGTTCGCCAAATAAATAAGCGCTCCACGGGCAGTAATAGTTGCGGTAGAGAACGTCAGGTCAGCAAAGTCTAAGAACGCCGTAGTGCCGCTCGAAGCAGGGTTTGCTGAGATAGTCAGCGTGCCTCCGCCTGCACTGTAGCCGGTGCCTGAGACTTCGTTTGTCGCTGAATACGCAGTAGTAGTCGCATCTAGCGTAGCTGACGACGTGTAAAGGGCCAGTTTAAAGACCTGTGATGTGCCGCTGCTAAAGTCAAAAGTTCCGTCAAGAATATCGACTTTGAATGATGTTGCCATAGCCTGTGTAATAGCCATTTGTGTTTCCTCTTAAATTAACGCGGTTCTATTCTAAGTTGCCCAGAGCGGTACATATCTTCCCGCATCTTTCCGTCGCCCAAGTTCTTCAATAACGCTATAGCGTCTACATACATCTGTTGATATAGGGCTACCATATCAGGTTCACCCTTAATAAAGCGTATTGCTTCGACCAAAGCCCCATTTAACAACGCAGAATCAAACTCCTCGCCAAGCCACGTAGTACCAGCAGTCACAATAGTCTGAGGGTAGTAGCCGTAATGTAACTCTACCTCGTAGGCTGCATCAGGTGTTGGGCCTATGATAAACGCAGTATCGTCAAAGATTCCGTAGTGTACGGGCGTACCTGTACTTGTTGGTCCGGGATACGCCTCACGAATGAAGTTAACGTCTTTATTCAACAAGTACGTGTAGTTACCTTGAGCATCAATAACCGCCAAAGAAAACGTATACAAGAAATCTGTCGGGTATATCAGGTACTTATTACCTATACTTAAGTTACCCGTCTGGTTTCGACGTAACGCAGGAATCTGAACAGTGTTGTATATCTTTTGTTCAGCCTGTTGAGTAAACATAGCAAGTTGATCGTCCGTAAACGACTGCTCGCAAATGTCCTCAATGTTTGTCTTTAGCTCGGTGTAATTCACCTGCTACTCCTTAAGCCATTGGGCCTCGGGCCATAGTGCCCTTGGTGGCTGCACCTACGCCGCGAACTTTAACGCCACTAGTCTTCATGTCTTTAGGCGGTTGGTTGCACGTATCTACTTTGTACATTGTAGGCTCATTCGGAAACTCGATGACCTTGGGTACTTTTACGTTTGACCTAGCTTTATTTTTCATTCCTGTCTCCTAGCTTATGGTTACTGTAACTTGCCCTACAGCACCTACGGCTTCCAAATTGTCTGGTGTAAGTCCAAAAGGGTCGGTTAATCCTACCGGGTCCCACCCCCACTGAATGTCTCTGCTTGCTACTAATTCTGCTGAATCAGGTCTTGGGTTACGTATAGCTTGGGGGTCTTCAACTGGAAACTCCCCTAACCTGTTTTGTGGCTGATCTGGATTCCAACATTCAGGACAAGCCCTAATGTTAGTTTTATTTCCCTTAACAATCAGCTCTTTAAGTTCGCGTAGCTTGTACTGAAACCCACATACATCGCATATAGCAATTGCCTTTTGCCCAGACGCATACTTGTAGCTCATGTCTACCTCACGCCATGTATACGCGGCACTAAGCTAAGCGTTGCTTTTTCTCTGTCTTCCCCCGCTGCTAACTCAAACTGACGCTCATATTCGCCCTGTAGCATAGGTATTCTGGGCATCAACTCAGGGTCTTTTTGAGCTATATAATACGCAAGCCCTGCAACGAGGCAGGGCAAGAAACGAAAATTAACGTCGGCAGTATTAACGCCTGTTCCTGAATCCTGTATTCGGCGCATACGCCAGTACTTAAGCACGTAGTAAGGCACACCTACCGGCCCTTGGTCCGGCACAGGCCACACAGTAACCGAGGGGGTAGCTTGCCCCCGGTCCACATAAAGTTGTATAGGACGGCCCTGAGAGAGTTTATTAGGAATACTTGAATAGGTAGAGACGCTGATACGCGTGATGTTTAGATCAGACTGAGTAGTTACGCTACCGTCGCCTGTGCGTACAACGTGCTCTAAGAGGTCTATTGTGTCGGCAGGCAGGGCGTATGTGGCTGTACCCGCTACGAGGTTTAGTGTGCCTTCCTCGATAGTCCACATGTTGATGCCACGGTTCTGCCACTCAATAGTCAACAAATTCATAGACCTACGAGCAGTTCGCAGATCATAACCAGAACGCATTTCTCTACCGGCACGCTCCCACGCTTCTTCCGCAATCTCGGTGAAGTCCATGTTGAATGTAGCTGTGCCAGATGTCGCCATTATTTGCCCCAACTTTCCCGCGCTTTCTTCTGCGCAGTTTTAGATAAATCTTTGTAATGAAATAACTTTGCGGACTTAGCTGACATCGTTTTACCTGTCATTATAGTCCCGTCGGGGTGTTTATGCGTGCCCCCTCGGTGCGTTTTACCGTCTTTAAAATAGTGGTTTACACCCTTAGCCATTATTTCTTTTTCCTTTTCAAAGGTTTAACCCTTTTGGGTTTCCCTGCCGGTTGCCCTAGGCGCTTCTTCTGCGCTATACGGGACTTCTTCTCTGCCGCTGTCATCTCACCAGAGGTCTTAGGCGTTTTACTAGAGACCCGCTTTGTTGGTCTACAGTACGGGGTTCCCCGCTTATCGCCCTTTTTACGCCCACAAGCCTTGCCTGTCTTGACGTCTTTCCAGTCCTCTTTGAACCACCGCTTTAGGGCTTTGCCCTTTTCGGTTTTACGAACGGCCACTAGCTTTCTTCTTTCGACACTTAGCTATAGCACCCGAGGCGTACGCAGATGGGAAGACTTTGTACGATGCCTTCACCTTGCGGTAACAGTCGTCTTTGACCGTGCCGCCCTTTTTAAACGTAATGGGCTTCATTTTGCCCATACCCCGGCACTTCATCATCGCAGTTCTCCTTAGCGCATTTTGCAGGGTCTACCGCCCCGCGCCATACCGTAGCCACGGATTTTGCCGCCCTTATTGTACTGCATGACTTTGCCGCCCATGTTCATCTTGCCTACACCGTCAGCCGCGTAAAACGGGACTTTTTTACCGCCCTTCTCTACCATAGGCAAACCGCCAGCCTTGTACTTCATAACCTTTTTATCCGCTTTCATGTAATCTTCTCCTACCGTTTGTGGGATGCCCGCTTTCTTGGCGAACTTAGGATTATTTGCTACTGCCGCCATTAAGTTATGCTGAGCTTTACTTTTGCTAGGCATTACCACTTAACCTTGTCAGCCCAGTAAGCTGCGCTCATTTTACCCTTAGCAATGTTCTTACCGTGACGAGCCTTAAACGACTTGCGCTTAGCCTTCATCCGTGCGGATTCGCCCTTCTTGGGTTTACCAGCAGTACTTGCGCCTTTCTCACCAAAACGAATTATTTTCTCCTTCCCATTCTCACAAGCCTTCACAATGTGGGACTTCTTAGCATGGGACGGAGTTCGTCTTGGCTTATTACAAGCCATCGCTTTCTTATCTACTTGCTTAGCCATATTGCTTATTCACAGTAAATATAAAAGTGTAGGTATCTCCAGCAGTTGGAGAGACTGTAGTTGCTACGATGTCGCCAGTTTTACCGGCTCCAGCGTTGTTGGGTATGCCCGTAAAGTCAGAGAAATCGTACTCCTCCGTCCAGTTTACTGGCAGATCAAAAATAAGAACGTTAGCCGTGGCGTCCCATTCTAGTTTGACCCCTACCCCAACACCTACGTACACAAGCTTTGCCAAAACAACGCCAGTACAGGCCCTACGGCTTACCGGATCAACCGATAATGTAGAGACATCAACCATTGTGCTAGTTACTACGTCGGTATTTCCTACAACCGCAGTAACCTTAATGATCGCCTGCTTGCTGCCATCTTGGATTATTTGAGTCGATACTGTATCAGCCATGAGTTAGCTCCTTATGAAAGAGCAGCGCCCGTAGCAGTAACCCAAGCAGCGCCTGTGTTAATTACTAGACAAAACTCGTTATTGCCTGCGCCATTATCGCTGACGATGTACACCGTACCAGCGGAAACAGAACCAAAAGCGGGAAGATTAGCCGTAGTTACAATAGGAAAGTCAAAACCATTTGTAGAAACGACGGGACCTGAAAAGGTAGTTGTAGCCATTTTGAAACCTCACATGCGAGTTATGGGGTGTATCTGTCTGCATGTCGTCAGCCGGAAGCTGTCAGATACACCGGTTAGTTCCGGATTTAGGTAAGTATATAACACTTATTTAGCTAACGCACAAACAAAAAAACCCGTCGATTAGGACGGGCAACATCTCAGGGGAAGATATAAGGCAATATAGCACTAAATTTAAGGCAAAAGAAAGGGGGCCGAAGCCCCCAATCTAACACCTTTTGCTTATTAAGCGCCGGGTGAGCCGAAAATGCCCAGTGGGTCAGATACGCCGAAGCTGTATCGCTCACGAGCCTTATAACGGCTGTTGCCTGTGTCGAAGTCTGCGTCCATGCTAGTGCTCATAGGTGAGCGGACGAAGTGCTTCAGGCCGTTGGGGATGTCAGTCATCAAGAACCAAGCATTGGTATCAGTCAGGTAGTTGTTAACTGTGTAACCACCCGGAATTGAACCATTGTTGTTCAGTGCGTTGATGTCGTTATCCGCCGTACCTACACGAAGATCGGTATCCAACAAGCGAGTAGCAACGAATTGCAACGCAGGTGGGATAACAAGCTTACTAGGTTTAGCTGCAATAAGCAGACCGCGCTCATCAGTCCAACCAGCTATCTGAATAACAGCAGCTTCTAGTGAAGCCTCGTTAAGGTCAGCAGCAACAGCAGGAGTGTTTGAGTTTACACCGCCAGATACGAGAGGGTGAACAGTCGAACATAGCGGCTGTCCATCACCGTACGTAGTACCGGCAGCAAAGGCGTTGTTAAGAATAGCAGCACCTTTGGTTTGCTTAGTGTACGCCATAGCGCGGGCAAGTGCCTTTGTATAACGTGAAGAAAGTGAATCGTAGAGGTTATCTTCGATTGCTTCCTCAGTGAGCGAGAAGCCCATTGCAACTGTCTCGTGAGTGTAACGAGCAGTCCACGCTTCTTGCGCATTGTCATACTCGATTGCAGAACCTTCACCTTTAACAGGTGCGGCACTGAAACCTGACAACTTAGTTTCTTCCTCGAAAGACCGATCCGAAGATTCAGTCTCGAAGATTGCAGCGGCCTCGTCACCATACTTCTCGTATTCGAGACCAAATAGGGCGTTTAGACCCGGTAGTAGCTCCTTAAGGAGTTGCGCTCTTGAAATAGCCATTTGCTAGTCTCCTTATACGCCAGTTGTGTTGTTGTACTGGTGCAGGTTGATCTTGACGATCAGCTCCACAAAAGTATCAGCAGCAGTTTTAGTTTCGTCTACTGTGTCAATAACTCGCACAACTAGACCCGCTGTTGCAGCTTCTGAACCCGCTAGTACTGATGCGCCAGAGTTGCCAGTAGCTGTGTCACCCGTACCTGCCAAAACAGACATGTTAGCACCTACGGAAGCGCGAGCTGCCGAGGACATGGTGCTGTTAGCAGCAGTTACGGCAACTTTAAACGCCGCTAGTGGGTCGTCAACTACGATAGCAAAAGCTTCAGTAACGCTAGTGCCGGGGTAGTACTGAGCCGGTGTGAACTGACTCAATGAATTGACGTACTGAACACCTACACAGACGCCCGAAGGGGAACCAGTAGTAGTGCCAGTAAACTTCTCGATTGTGCCTGCCGCTACGATTTTAACCAAATCACCTGCAAAGATAGCCGTGTTGTAGGTGCTCGCTATAGGAATAAGGCGAGTTTGACCTGCATAAGGCATACCGTCTACACGGTTAATTGGCTGAAAGCCGTAGGGAGCACTGACTGTTGGATAAGCCATTATAAATCACTCCTAAAAATAAGTTAATTTCCTTTGCCGAAAGTAACCTTCGTCTTTCTGTCGTTAAACAGAGGCATTCGAGGGTCGTTTTCGCGCATCAGGCCTTGGTCAACAGACCGCATTTGAGACTCCGTTAAGTTTTCGTAGTACTCAGTGCGTTCTTTGACAAGTTCTATTGGGGCCTTACACAGCATTAACCCACCAACAATGACATTATCTTTGAACCGTGCGTCGGCAACGGCGTCACTAAATATCTCGGGGTGGTCTTCTGCGCGTACTGGCTCCCAACCTTCACGTAATTTTGAGGACACATTAGTGGAATCAGGTTGACCCATAGTGCTTACACGAACCCAGTGAAACTTGTAACCTTCTTGAGGAATGGGATCAGGCAACACTGTTGGTCGCACCCACGCCTTTTTACGTACAGTGTTCTCACGGGTTTCCGCGTCTCGCTTAAGTCTATTTTCAGCCATTATTGTTTCCTCATTAATGCAGCAGCCTGTTTGGCGTAAGTTTCCAAGGGTACCCCAAGTTTTTTTGCGATAGCTATTTGTGACTGCGTTAGCCTAATCTTATTAGGCGCTGTGCTCCGCGTAGCGGGTGCAACCACATTGCTAGATTTTTGCTTGGGTGCCTCTGGTTCATCCTCTATCCCATCATCAAATTGATCGGGAAATACTTGTTGCATACGAGTGTTAATTTTCTCGTAGTAAGTATCAGTTTTGGGGTCTACCCCCTCTTTTGTTAACTTGTTATGCAACCCCAATGCAAAGGCAGTCATTTCGTCGTCTGAGCCGAACCACGGGTTATTATCGCGCCACGCTTCTGCTTTTTCGTCTCGCTGCACTTGAGGCTGGGGTGCCTCTACCTGCGTTTGTACAGGAGTAGTTGTTGATTGTAAAGGGGTTTCTGTTTGAGTTTCTATGGGCTTTGCACGCATTCCGTTGGCTCTATTAACCATCAACTGCGCGTTATTCATAACTTGTTGAGCTTCTACTACTGCATCAGCGTCGCCAGATTCGTAAGCCTGTTTGTAGTTATGTTTAGCGGCCCCCAGTTCCGCTTCTGCTTTCTGTTTAGCCGCCGCTATCATAGCGTTGTAACTACGAGCACTAGTGGCTTGGAGGTTTTTGTTTTCTTCTATAAGGTTTTTAGCATACGACTCTAGGGCTTCTCGCTCACGTAAGGCTTCTTCTTTAGCCCTACGCTCATCGTGGTAGCCCTTACTAAAGTGCTTGATGCGGTTTTTAACCTTATCAGAGTAGTTTTCTAGTTCTTCGTTAGTAACTTCCTCTGGTGGTGGAGATGCTTTTCGCCCACGGTCCTCTTCAGGAGTGTCGTCCTCCACTTCGATTTCTACTTCCCCCGCTTTAATAACATTTTTAGCGGACTTCAGGTCTTCTCGACCCACAGCACCTTCTACTTCAAGGGGGGCGTCTTCTTCCACAACATCTACTTCAACCTCTTGAGTTGCTTCATCTTTATCAGGATCGGGAAACTCAAATTCTACATTTTGTCTAGGCATGGTCTACTCCTTATGCACGCGAAACAGCTCGCGGATCGTCTACAACGGCCTCAATAGAGTCGTCATTCATTAAGCGAAATTCCTGATTCCCCACCTTAAAACGCGTGCCGGTGTTGGCTCGGAACATCACGTGGTCACCTACTTTGCACCAAGGCCCAGTAGGAAAACGCTCTTTATCGCTGTATGCTTGCTCGCCCATATCAAGCACAGACCCCACAGTAGACAGGATATATTCCTCTCGACGAGTAGATTCTGCCTTGAGAAGCCCGCTTTCCCCGAAAGTATCTTCGACGTTAGGCAGGGCAATAAGCACCCTATACCCCACAGGCTTAGGGATAGAGGCTTCTAACTCTGCCTCTTTTGCAGCTTCTACTTCGATACGTGCGCTTCTTTTTTGTTCTAATGCAGTCATTGTGGAAGATACGGACGCGTCAGCGCCGACCCCACTAACGGTTACTGTTTCAGTCATCTTCGTCATCCATATAGTTACGCGAAAGGTCACCTACTTCTCTTAATGCAGCGTTTAGACCTCGAATCACACCACACACCTCCTTATACTCGGCAAAGTCTTTAGGACCCCCCGAGGTTAAGAATTCTTCGCTAGAGCCTTTAAGCTCTGTTAATTTTTCGTTCAGCACGTCAAAGACGGTTGTAGCCACTATCTACCCTCCACCTGCGCATCTAAATAATTTACACGCTCAATTAACTCCATTATTACTTTTTCATCTACCTTAGATTCTTCGCGGCGACGCGTTTCGATATATTCTATCCTTGCCTCTAACTCGCTAATTTTGTATCCCGTATCGTCTTGCCGTTCTTGTTCTTCGGAATCATGTTCCAGCCAATAGCCGTTCGGGTAGTTGCCCGGGCAATGTGAAAGTCTGTGCCCATCCCCAGCCCCATGAAAATGACGGCGGTCGCACTTTTCACAATTGAAGACATAATTAACCCCGTCTTTGCTTATATAACACTTCATTATTGGCGCATTGTTTATATTCGACATTTCCATTAAATTTATCTCCCTAAATTATCTAGGATATCAAGCGCGTTCGCTATGTTTAGCGCTGCTTGAGAGGACTTCATAGCTTCGTTAGGCTCCTCTACTGCGGCATCATGGCAAAGGCAGTACATAGCTCTTAATGCTGCAATATGTACCTCTCTAATCGAGTATTCTTGCCCATTGTTTACCTTTTTAGGGTCACGTCGTACATCTTTCATAGGGTTCTAACTCCTGTGGTTTAAAAATAGAGGATCACCTCCTTATTGGGGCCTTTGCCCCTCCTTTCTAGCTTTTGCTAAATCTAGTATGGCTTTCGCCTCGTCCAAATCGTTCTTAGCTTGCGCTTGTTCGTTCTGCGCTGCTATACGGCTCGCTTCAATAGTAGCGGTGGTTTGGGCTTTTTCTGCATCAAGCTGTAATCTTGCCGCGTTAAGTTGCGTATCTGCTTGATCTTTCTGAGCTTTACGCTGCTGCTCAGCCTGTTTAATTTGCAATTCTTGCTGCTGCATCTGGATGATGGGGTCTTGGGCTTTTTGCTGGGCCTGCTGCTCTGCTGCTGCGGCCTGTTTTTGTTGTGTAAGCTGTTTAGCACCGTCCGAGATAAGTCGAGCAAGAAGCACTTCGTCTTTCTCATCTAACTCTTCATTTGGAGGAGGGAGAGGTACGCCAAGTTTAGTTTCCATCTGGCTTCTATAATCAAAGGCAATATGCTCAGCTATGTGGGCATTAAGCGCCGCCATAATTTGCTGAGCTGCTGGGTTTTGCCCAACAAACGCCATGATCTGCGGGTCTTGCATAAAAGCTTGGTGAGCAGCGATATGCGCTGCATGGTCTTGATAAATAAACGCTTTTATCGGCTTGCCAACTATAGCGTTCATGTTTTCGCTTACCGGATCGGTAGGTTTAATGTCGTCTTTAGTAGGCACAAGTTTGTCGGCGTTCTTAATACCTAAAACCTCAATCATTTGGCGATGGAGTTGAGGCAAATCGTAAATTTGTGGGGTGGCCTGTGCCATCTGCAACACGGTTTGGTACTGCACAACGCGTTGTGCCATCGTGCTGCTATTAGGATCACTGACGGGAATTACTTCCACCATAGCGTAATCGTCGCGTCTTGCGCGAGGTTCACCACGGTCAGGCACGTACAAATACTCTTCTGGCGCGTACTCAGCAATGATCTTTCTCAGGAGTTTAAATTCCTGTTTCATTGAGAAATGGACACGGGATTGCACCGCAGCCATTGGTTTGAGCGTACGCTCTAGTAGCGCAAGAGTAGTTCCAACAGGAGCATTAGCACTCATGTCGGATATGTTCATGTCTGAGATAGCCCCTAAACGTCGGCCCTCTTCAGTAATCTGTTTAAGTAAAGCAAAGAGAGTTTGGCTAGGTTCCGTGTAAGGAAGAGTCATAATGTTGTCGCGGATCGAGCCTGAAGGCACATCTACATCACGAAACTCACCGGGACCAATCGGCGTGTCGTCCCCTTTAACCCGTAACCCACGAGATTTAAGGCCCCCGGGGAGGTTAGATAGCGTTCCAGCGTCAACTAATTGACGGATTAAACTAGTTCCGGCGCGAGCGTAGCCACCAATAATGTGAATTAAACCAAGGCCATAGAAGCCAAATCCGGGGACGTATGCATAATGAACAAAATGTTGACGCTTGAGCGTCAAAGAATCGTCGGGGTTCCAGTTACGGCGTATGGCTAGTACCTTGCCCGTACCCTTCTCAAGCGTTACTACATAAGGCTTTGCGACTTGCATGGAATCTTCGCCATCTGCCCCGTCTACACCGTCAATATTCAGGTCAGCGTGCACTTCAAGCACGGTGTAACGGTCATCAGAAGTTAAAGAAACGCCTGATTGCTCTGCTTTAGCCTCCTCAACATCGGAGAAAAACGACACAGGATCGCCCAATTCTATTTCTCGATAGAACCCAGCAGCCTGTAGCTTAACCATTTCGTTCTTTGTCTTGCGCATGACATGCGTAACGCGCTCTGCGGACTCAATATTAGAGGCACCGTAGGGCACAATCACGTCTTCAGCAGGGATATACAGGGCAATCTGACGACCTAAACTAGGGTCAAAATACACCTTTTTAAACGCTGAACCAGCCAAACCAAGGCTGTATAGTAGCCTTTCATGCTCGGGACGGTACTCGACCATAACCTCAGTCAGTTCGTAATTCATATCCGTCTTAACACGGAGAGCTGCGTCTTCTTTGTCTTGAGTGACTTCCCCTAGAATCTTAGTCTTTACAGGCCCCGCAGCAGGAAACGTCTCACTCATGGCCTCCGCTTGGAACCGGATAGCCGCTTCTGCTAGGACGTTAGAGTACACACCACAGGCGTTTTCCCAAGGCTCAGTACGCTCCTCGTACTTCATGCCCAAAACGTCAAGACCCGTAACATACGTCTCCGCCCAGTCACGTCGAGCGGCCATGTCACCTTCCACAGCCTCACACAGATCACCAGAAATCTCTTCCAGTTGATTGTCTTCTAAGTAATCGGCCAAGTTCGCATCGAACGGCGCGGCATCAATTTCTTCAATTTCTTCGCCAAAACTTATTTCAACGCTGCCATCTTCAAGCTCTACCATAACGGGCATGTCTTCGTCAGTAGCGATAGCCATTTCTATTACAGCATCCGGCTCGCCCATTTCTTCGATGCCTTCTGGCATACCGTACAAACCTTTTTCAATTGCCATTACCTAATCCTCTAAATACAAATCTACTGGTCTAGCGTTGCGCTCTACCATGTTTGCTAAATACTCAAAAAGTACTTCTGGACTATTAGCTACATTTCTAAGCGCTGCCAAACCACCGGGCAGCTTTCTTTCCTTTGGGTTAAAATCGTACGTGTCTTTTATACGTAACCCTCCGTTATCGTCTTCAGCCACATACTTACCTAAGCTAGTAGCTACATTGTATTGAGGGTCGGTAAACGATTTAATCAAAGAGGAGGAGTAGCCTTGGTCCACTACTTCCCTGCTTTTTTTATAGGGGTCAGTTATAGCTGTAGTGCCCCTAGTTTTACCGTATGTACCCAAATCACTTAGTGCTTCCTCTAGTCTTTTTTCAGGATTTACTAGTCTTAATCCGGAAGTTGCTTGCGATTGCTGCTGTAAAAAATCAACTTCGTCTCTAAGTTTTTGTTCTTGCAACATATTTTGTTGCTGCTGCTGCGTTACTTGTTGGCGAATAAACGCCAATTCTTCTGGCTTAAAGTCTTTTGCAGTGATGGGGGTATCTACGCCAACTAAATACTCGCCTAACAACCGCATGTTGGTAGGTAGCCTCCTATATAAACTAGCTAGCCCCGCTCCAATATCCATCTTCTTATCCTTTAATAGTATCCGCCACGGTGCCTGTACAAAGGCTCGCTCTCAGCTTCGTCGGTTGGTAGGGATATGAAGCCACCTTGCCTAAACCGCATCAACGCCATTATAGTTGTGTCCACCAAGTCATCGTTAGACATGAACGGAAACCCTGCAACTTCCTCAACTACTTCTTCTGCCCAACGTGTTTGTGGAACCCATACAAGTCCTGAGCGTACTATATCAGCAACAGAGTTTAAACGTGCAGTTTTATCCCCCGAGCCTCGGTGCGGTGTATATTCTTGGACCATTAGCCCAGACCTACGCATTTCTTGGTATAGAGGTGTACCACTACTCTTTTTCTCCACAATAAACGCATCTGGCTCCCATTCTTCGTACTGCTCCATCGCTAGTTCTTTTAGCTCTGGGAATTCGAGACGACGCTTGATGGAATTAAGCAAGATAATACAGTAGCAGTTCTCTTCTTCGTTAAAGAAAACGCCCCACGTAGTGAGTGCCGTGTAGTCAGCCCTGTTGTTCTTCTCGGCGGCGGCGTCAAGCGTCATAATTATGTACTCGCACTTGGGCGGGTCGTCGTGGGGCCACTCTTGCCACCATTCGCGCTTAACTATCGCCGCTTCTTCCGCCGTAGGAGTCTGCTGAAACTGGGCATTCCACTGAAATACCGGCATTGACGCTTTTGTACGGTATAGCGCGTCTAAATTAAAGAACTCAGGCCATAGTGGCTTTTCTACAGTCTTTTTTACGGTCAGTAGCCGGTTCTTAGGGTCCGGTACTTCGGACTCTACCTCTAAAATAGCTGGAAATTCAACAACTTCGTACTTATCAGCCAATTCATTCTGCGACATGTCCCGTACAACGCGCCCAGTCAGGTCATCTAAGTGCCATCGGGTCTGTACTATGGCTATTCTACCGCCGGGCATTAGACGAGTACGCGCACCGAACGTAAACCACTCGTATGCTTTGTCGAAAACGTCCAAATTACCACTAATAATGTCTTGTTCGTTGTGCGGGTCGTCCACAAGAAGCAAGTGAGCACCACGACCGGCAAGGGCTGAGCCTACACCACAGGCGAAATACTCTCCCCCCGCACTAGTGTTCCATCTTCCTGCTGATTTAGAGTCACTCGCTAGCTTTACAGTGGGGAATATTGCTTGATATTCGGGTGTAGCTATTAAGTTTCGTACCTTTCTGCCGAAATCAACCGCTAAATCAGTAGTGTGCGAGACCATCAGGACCTTTTTATCTGGGTTACGCCCCAAAAACCACGCTGGAAAGTAAATAGAGATAAGCTGGCTCTTACCGTGGCGCGGGGGCATGTTTACACAGATACGGTCTTTGCCTGTGCCTGTTAGCGCTCTCCCCTCGTCGTCGTAGTCTTTGCCTAGCTCAATCTCCATGAGCATATCCGCTAGAATTCGATGGTGTTTGCCTACTTTATAATCAGCCTGCATCTGTTTGCAGAACTCTATTAGGTCTTTGTACGCCGCTTCGGACTTACGCCTAGCCTCCAACTCTTCTACAATTTTTAAAATCTCTCCTTGTTCTTCTGGGGTGTACGAGTTTATGTTTTGTAGAAGCAGGTCAATCTCTTCTGCGCTAAATTCAGGGGGTGGGGGTACTACTTTAAGGCTAGTTGAATTCGCCTTTACTTTGCCGATGATCGCGGCCCCCACTTCTTTAGCGGGCAACCTGCACCCATTAACCATATTTTCGCTTCCATCCAGCACCCACACTTCTTACATGTGTGCATAACAGGACGGAACTCCGGGCAGTCACGGCAAATAATCCCTCGTTCTGAGGCTACTTCCGTTCTAGTTTTGGGTTTATCCTTCATCCGCAGCCTCGTACACACCTTCGGCGTTTTGTTTCATTACCGTGAGTTTTTCTCGCAGCTTCTCACGCAGTTCGTCTGCGTTTTGATGAGTTACTGTAATTTCTTTGCGGTCTGTAAACAGGCCAACGTCAGTCATCTTGCCCAAAAGCTCTAGTGCCTTAATCCGTATTCTAGCGTCGGCGTTCTCAGTCTCTAGGACTAACTTGTTTACCACCGTGTTGCGGATTTCAGCGGAGTGGGTAGCGACCAAGTGCCCGAACTCTTTCAGGATGTCATTGGTCTGGATGATGACAGCGGGGGTCAGACTGTCGAACCGTTTGTGGTTCATAATTTTAGAGGTGTGTTCGACGTCTTCTGCGTAGGCAGTGACAAGTGCAGCAGCCGTATCGTTATCTACGTCGTCAGGGGTGGTGTCGAGTCCGTGTTCTTCTAGCTCCCTTACAGTATTACAGGCAGCTTCTGCGCGGGACCGCAAATCCATATAGGGAACGTCGTCTGGTATTTCCATACCAAACTCAGGATTAAGGGCTATTGCCATCTGCGTAGTACCTTTTTGCAAGCTGTGAAGCTGTTGCGCGCAGTATAAGAGGTTGTAGGGTGGGAGGCAAGGGGCAAGGGGAAGGACGCAAATAGAAAGTTTCGATCCTTTTCTGTTTTTTGCAAAAAATTTTTTGGTTTATCGAAATAAAAGAAGGTGGGGGGTGTTTCTGTGTGAGAGGGGGTGGGGTGCAAGTCATACGGCGTATAAAAAAGAGGGGGTGGGGTAGGCTAACTTGTTTTGGGTTCGCACTTACGCCCGGGGGGCCTTATGTATTACTGAATAACTGGAATAACTGAATATCTGGAATAACTGAATATCTGGAATAACTAGCTAACTCAGCTGCCATGCGGGTTGTGGGTAAAAACTGAGGAAAACTCCCCAAAAACCAAATCATTTGAGTAAATTAGTA